>TARA_B100000686_G_C16805836_1_pt1 | contig 15992 bp, 15 predicted proteins | sample TARA_B100000686 | Tara Oceans TARA_B100000686 (sample SAMEA2622733) | marine metagenome | biome: marine biome (ENVO:00000447); feature: marine epipelagic mixed layer (ENVO:xxxxxxxxx); material: "saline water (ENVO:00002010), including plankton (ENVO:xxxxxxxx)" | depth 150 m
GGATTATGAGTCCGTTGCTCTAACCAATTGAGCTATGGGCCCTTATAAAAATTAATATTTTATAAAATTAGAATTAAAGCATTATTATTCTTATAATCTAATCTTATCATACAAAAAAATTTTAGTAAAACTAATACCTTATTTATATATTAAGCTGCGACAAGAGATAAATTATATTTTGAATAAATTTATTACAAGTAATAGTGCAAAAATATGAAAGAAATGGAAAATAAAACATTTCAAGACCAAATTGATGATCAAATTGATTTTGGAAGATTAATAAGAAATATTTTGATGCAATCAAAATTGGTTTTAGGTATCACTTTGAGTGTTCTAGTTATATCTCTCACATATTTTTTTGTTGCAACAAAGGAATACAAAATTTCTAGTCTCCTTCAAGTAGAATCATTCGATCTAAATTCTCTTGATCCTACTGATACTATGCAAATGATGACTCCAATGAATAATTCAGGTGACTTAGATAATTTAGTCACATTATATGAATCTAGAACAAATATGATGAAGTTAATTAATCAGTTACGATTAAATGTTGAAATAAAAGATTTAGATGATAATGAGTTTATTGATATTAGTATAAATCCTAACTCATCAGATATAGAAGTTTCCAAAATTTTTAACGAACTTTTATCTGTTAGGAATTTTTATATTAGCTATCATGGAGAATTTGTCAAACTTTATTCTGGCAATAAAGAATTTCTTACAAATATTAGTTTTGAAGAAGACAATTATGTTTTTGAAGGTTTAAAAATCAATATAAACAAGGCTTACCTAAAAAATGAAAGAATGGTTAAGGTAAATTATCAAAACCCTGAAATTATTTATGAAGATCTAAAAGAAGATCTTGATGTTTCAACTCTTTCCTCTAGAAAAGCTTTTAGCAATGATGAAGGTTTAATTCAAATTTCATATGAAACTGATGATATTATTGAAGGAAAAAATATAATTAATTTTGCAAATGAATTTTTTATTAAACAAAGATTGTCTTATGAAAGTGAAAAATCAAGAGCTGCTATTGATTTTATTGATGAAAATATTTCTCTTTTAGAACAAGTTGTTGCAATCAATCAAGAAAAAGTTAAAAATTTCTTGGAATTGAATGAACTGGTGGATGTTGATCTTGAAACTCAAGCAGTTATAGATAAAGTACAATTAATTGATAAATCTTTAAGTGAAATTGACCTTGAACTTTCAATTGGGATGGAAAACTATACACCCAATAATCCTTGGTACAAAAAATTGATTAACCAAAAAAATGTGATCCAAGCAGAAAAAGATTTAATTTTATCTCAAATAAAAAATATGCCTAAAGAACAGCAGCAGTATATTGATTTATTTAGCGATTTAGAAACATCAAGAATTTCTCTTGAAGAACTTGAAACTAGAAGATTAGGTTTTTCTATTATGGAAGCAAGTACGATAGGTGATATCAGAGTTGTTGATGAAGCCTACATGGAAGACCTTGTCAGTCCACAATTTCTATCAGTTATCTTAGCTACTTTTATTGCATTTTTATTAGCATGTATTTTAGCAATAATTAGAGGGATGAGCTTTCTTCCAATTTCAAATCCTGCTGAGATTTTTGATAATAATCTTTCTCAACCTATGGTAGGGGTCGTTCCTTTCATAGATGACATAGAAAACCATCAAAGCGATCTTAAACTTGTTTCATCGTTGGAGTCAATTATTGTTAACATAAAATCTTTACAAGATGGTGATAATAGTAAAAATATACTTCTAGTAACAAGCCCTACTCCTTCCAATGGTAAATCAACTATAACTGTAGCTCTTGCTAATGCTTTAGTATCAATTGGAAAAAAAGTTTTAGTTATAGATGCAGACTTTAAAAGAGGTACTATTGGTAGAGGTTTTTTACAAAAGAAATCAGTAAATGAAAAAGAATTTTTGGAAATTAGTGAAGATAATATTTCTAAATTGAAAACTAATCAAGGGTTTTATCTTGTTCCAAGAGTTAGAAAACTTGTTAACTCCTTTCAATTTGTTACAAGTCAAGGCTTTACAAAGCAATTAAATAATTTTAAAGAAATGTTTGATTATGTCATTATTGATAGTGCTCCTGTTTTATCTGTTGCAGATTCATCAGTTTTGATTAATAAATCTGACTTTAATTTTGTTCTTGTAAGACATGGATTATCTAAAATTAGTGAAATCAAACAGGCCAATGATGTCTTCAATCAATTAAATGCATCTTTAGATGGCTTTATATACAATGCTTATGCCAAGCCAGAAGGTTATTACGGTTATTATGGTATTTATGGAAATTATGCTTATCAATATTACTCGGAGAAATACTTATATGAATCATATGAATATGAACAAAATGCTTAGACTGTCAATCATTCTAATTTTTATAACTGGATGTTTTATGTCTCCAGGCATGCATATGCCAAAAAAAGAAAGTGTGTACATAGAGTCTATTAATAAAACTATTGATATAATACCCATCAATAAATATTCTAATGTAAATGAAGTTGACTATTCATACAAAATAGGATCTGGAGATGAAATATCAGTTGTAGTTTGGGGATTACCGGAAATTTTTCCTATTATTAATATAACCCCTGATCAAAATTTGAGAAGAGTTGATCAGAATGGTAATATCTTTTTTGCTTATGCTGGATTAATAAAAGCTGCTGGCAAGACTCAAGATGAATTGAGAAAAAATATCACAGAATCTCTTTCAAAATTTTTTAAAGACCCACAAGTGGATGTCACTATATCAAGATTTAACTCACAACAAATATTTGTTTTAGGGGAAGTTACTAGGCCTTTAAAAATTAATATAACAGATATTCCAATTAGTTTATCTAAAGCAATTGGAGATGCATATGGATTAAATACAATTACAGCTGGGAATGATGTATTTATTATTAGGCAAGAAAGCGATGATAGTGAACCAAAAATTTATTATGCGAATCTAAAAGATCCGTCATATTTCATTGATGCTGGACAGTTCTTTTTAAAAAATAATGATATTATATATGTGAACTCTAGCGGAACAACTAGATGGAATAAAGTGGTGTCACAATTTTTTCCATTTTCAGCTCTCCTAAGTCAAGTGAATACCTTAGGAACAAATTAATAAATGGAAAATGGAAAATAAACGAACTTCATTTTGTTTTGTTTGTATGGCAAATTATTGTAGAAGTCCAGTTTTTGAAGTGTTATTTAAAAAAAAGTATGGAGAAGAATTTGAGTTTTACTCCGCTGGCCTACATCCTATGGTGGCACCGAACATGGATCCTAGATCAACAAGCTATCTAAATAAGATTGGTATTAAAAATATATTACATACACCAAAAAAAATATCAAAAAAAATGCTTGAATACTTTGATTTTTTTATTGCTGCCGATGTAAATGTTCTAAATATGCTTAATGTAAATTTTCCAGATTATAGCAGTAAATTTTTTTTATCAACACGCAACATTGAAGATATAGAAATTTATGATCCTTACACAATGAATGACATTGAATACTTAGATGTCATGAAAAAAATAAGCTTTACAGTTGATAACTTGGATTTAAAAGATTTTTAGGAAAATAATTTTATATGAAAATTGGTATAATAGGTTATGGTTTTGTTGGTTCTGCACTGAAAAGCAGTCTAAAAGAAAATGTAGAAGTCTTAAAAATTGATCCAAAATTAAATACTCATATATCAGAGTTAAAAGTATTTAATCCCGATATTATTTTTCTTTGTTTGCCAACACCCATTAGTGATGATGGAGACCTACAAGATATTTCAAAATTAAAAAAAGCTATAAACGACATTATTGAAATGGAACTATCATGCTTGTTAGTGATAAAAAGTACAGTGCTCCCTAATTATTTAAGAACTGTATCAGATTTATATGAAAAAGTAATCCATAATCCAGAATTTTTAAGGGAAGTAAGTGCTAATGAAGATTTTATAAACTCAAAATTAATTGTTTTTGGAGGGGAAGAAAAATACTCAAAGACGTTAGCTAGTTTCTATACAAACTATACAAAATGCAAATATGATGATTATATTTTTACAGATATTATCACTGCATCATTCATTAAATATACTATTAATTCATTTTTATCTACCAAAGTTATATTTTTCAATGAATTAAAAAAGTTATTTGATAAATCAGGTACAAATGAATCCTGGGACAATTTTTTATTAGCAATTTCAAAAGATGAAAGAATTGGAAATTCACATATGCAAGTACCAGGGCCTGATGGAAGATTTGGTTTTGGAGGTGCATGCTTACCTAAAGATTCTAAGGCATTCACAGAATATGCAGATAAATTAAATCAACCTCTTCAGATATTGAAAACAGTAGTAAATTTAAATATAGCTATAAGATCATCTTATAAAGAATTAATGGAAAGAGAGAAATCTCAAAATATTAAATTTTTAAAAAAGTTAGATTAGTTTTTTTGAATATGATTTTTGGTTTAAACTTGTTTTATTAACATAAGCTAAAGAAATGATTAATTACTTAATAGGTATCTTGGGTAAAAAAATTTGTTAAACTATAGTTCATATATTTTTTTTGGGATATTTATATCTCTCTTTCTTGCTTCTGTTATATATTTTTCTGGAGCAAATCCATATTTTATCGCATGGATTGCTTTTTGGTTTTTCCTTTTTCTTATTACATCTAGAACAGAGAAAAATATACTTAGCCCAATATGGATTGTTTTTTTTTATCTTTTAACATATTTCTTTATTAGACCTTCTTTTTTTTTATTAAATGAAAGTACACCATACCTTTTTAACAATTTTGCACAAGATCTAAATCCAATTTTATCTACTTTTATTTTTGTCAATATAGCATATCTACCTCTTATCTTTGGTTACTATTTTGGAGATAAATTTAAATCTGAAAGCACTTCAATCAAAAATGAGCGATATTCCGAAAGTTTTTTATTATTAATAACAATCATTATTCAAGTGCTAGTTATGATTAGTGCAGCAATTTTAGTTATAAATTTTCAAGGAATTGCCAATATTATCTCCATTCAATCTGCTTTAGTGAAAGCAATTCCAGAATCTGGTTTTATAATCAAGTTAGCTTTTATTTTTATTTTAATATCTTTTTTACCTCCAGCTCTTATGTTAGCAAGATATGGTTTGAAGTTTAAAGTTTTTGCTATTGCTATTTTGAATACATTATTGTGCTTAATATTTGGAAGAAGATTGGCAATTATTAGCATATTTGTTCCGTTTATTACATATTATTACTTTTATAAAAATAAATTTTCAGCATATACTGGACTTGCTATGTATGTTGTTGCATTATTTCTTTTAACAAGTATTGTTGCATTTCGTATTTCTAACTCAGCAGAGGCTGGAATTTCTATAATTGAAGAAAGTGCAGAATTTTTTGTTTGGGACATGGTATTATCTGTAATGAACTCATATGGTAATGATACAGATTTAAGATATGGATTAGATTTTTTACCTAAACAACTCTTGACCTACTTAGAGCTAGATGGTGGATTATCTGATTATCCATCTATAGGAGAATCGCTGGTTTCAGTTTATTTTCCTTTTTTCCAAGCTGGTATTCCTCCTGGAATTTTTGGGCTTTTCTATATGCAAGGTGGCTTCTTCGGTGTAGCAATTCTTTCATTTCTGCTTGGAATATTCTTGAGAACTATTTTTAATTACTTCGCTAAAGAAATTCATAACAAAGTATTTTTTTTAACAATATTCCCTTTTTTCATAATTACTACTTTTCATTTTGTAAGAGTTGGAGATTTCTGGAGAATTATAATTTCTCAGGGAAGAATTTTTTTGTTATTATATATTATATATTATATAATAAATAATTTCAGATTTTACAAAACTTCATATGGAAAGTAATAACTTTAAACCAGTCATTTCTGTTATAATTGTCACATATAATAGTGATCATGTTATCAATAACTGTATAGATTTTCTATCAAAAGATCTCGAAAATAAGATGATCGAGGTTGTAATAGTCGATAATGGTTCTACTGATGATAAATATCTTTCAAAGTATGATAAAACTCGAGGTATCTCTTTATATAAACTCAAGAAAAATATTGGTTTTTGTGCTGCAAATAATTTTGGTTACAATAAGATATCTAAAGATTCTACTTATGTATTGTTTTTAAATCCTGATGCATTCGTAACACACAACTTGATATTAAATTTGTACAATTTTATGGAAAAAAAGGAATCTAGCAATATTGCTATGTGCTCTCCGTTACTCTTAAGGTATTCGCTAGAGACCAATCAACCATTAGAAGAACTTGATAGTGCTGGTATAAAGAAGAAATGGTATGGAAGATATTTTGATTCTTATAGAGGTAAAAAGATAAAAGAACTACATAATTTTTCTAAAGAAAAAAATCTCTTAATTTGTGGTGCTTTTATGTTTTGTAGACAGAAATCTTTGAAAAAATCTTTAAGAAATGGAAAAGTTTGGGACGAAAGATTTTTCATGTGGAAAGATGATATTGATCTTTCACTTCATTTAAAGGAAAAGGGATGGGATTTAAAAGTATTACCAAATCTTTATGCTTACCACTGCAGGGGTTGGAATAAAAAAAGATCAGATATGTCCTCAAGCGGTATAAAACTTTCAATGAAAGGTGATTGGGTAATACATTTAAAAAGATATTATCAAATGCATACTCAATTAATTCATTTAATATATTTGACTTGGAAATCATTTATAGTTCTATATGAACTTACTTTTCGAAGATTATTATCAAAAAATTGAGTACTATAAACTTAGCACTATTTTTGAAACCTATTAGATTTAAAGATAAATTATTTTCTAAAATATTATTATCTTGTTACAAACTGTCACAATGAAAATTTTAATAACAGGTGGAGCAGGATTTATTGGGAGTGCTTTAATTAGGCATATTCTTCATAATACAAATTATCGTGTTATAAATGTTGATTGTTTAACTTATGCGGGAAATTTAGAGTCTCTCGAAAGTATAAATAATAATGATAATTATACTTTTGAAAAAGTAGATATCTGCAATAAAAGTGAGATCAAAAGACTATTTAATGATTACAAACCTAATTTGGTTATGCATCTAGCAGCTGAGAGCCATGTTGATCGTTCTATAGATGGGCCATTAAGATTTTTAGAAACAAACATAATAGGGACATTTAATTTATTGGATGAAGCAAAATGTTATTATGAAAGTATTTCGAAAGAAGAAAAACAAAAATTTAAGTTTCATCATATTTCAACCGATGAAGTATATGGCGATCTAGAAAATAATTCTGATTTATTTACAGAAAACACACCTTATGCTCCAAGCTCTCCATACTCAGCCAGTAAAGCAAGCTCAGATCATTTAGTTAGAGCCTGGGGCCGTACATTTAATTTACCTATAGTTATTACAAACTGCTCAAATAATTATGGGCCTTATCAGTTTCCAGAAAAACTTATCCCTCATATTATTTTAAACGCATTACATGGAAAATCCCTTCCAATTTATGGTAAGGGAGATCAAATTAGAGATTGGCTTTATGTTGAAGATCATGCAAAAGCAATTCTCAAAGTTGCTATTGATGGTAAATTGGGTGAAACATATAATATTGGTGGAGATAATGAAAAGAAAAATATTGAAGTGGTTGAGTTAATATGCCAAATATTAGAGGAAATGGCTCCTGAAAAGCCAGCTGGGGTTACACTTTATAGAGATCTTATTAAATTTGTTGATGATAGACCTGGTCATGACAGAAGATATGCTATTGATGCGTCCAAAATGAAATCTGAATTAAATTGGTATCCAGAAGAAACATTTGAAACAGGATTAAGAAAAACAGTTCGATGGTATTTAGAAAACAAAATTTGGTGGGAAAGAGTATTGTCAGGCAAATACAAACTAGAAAGGATTGGTAACAATTAGTGAATTCTCGTAGAAAAGGAATTATTTTAGCTGGAGGTTCAGGAACTAGGCTTTATCCTGTAACAATAAGTACATCTAAGCAATTATTACCAATATATGACAAACCAATGATATACTACCCTTTATCAGTATTAATGCTATCTAACATACAACAAATTTTAATAATCTCTACACCAGAAGATATTGAAAAATATGAACAATTATTAGGAGATGGAAATCAATTTGGTCTCGAAATTTCATATAAGGTTCAACCAAACCCTGGAGGACTTGCTCAGGCTTTTTTGATTGGAGAGGATTTTATTGGGAATGATGATGTTACTCTAGTTCTTGGTGATAATATATTTTACGGAAAAGATCTTTCAAAATCTTTGGAAAAAGTATCACATAAAAGTAATGGAGCAACTGTATTTTGCTATCATGTAGTTGATCCAGAACGTTTTGGTGTAGTTGAATTTGATAGTAATGGTCAAGCTCTTTCAATTGAAGAAAAGCCAGAGAAACCAAAATCAAACTTTGCAGTGACTGGTTTATATTTTTATGATAATGATGTAATTAATATTTCTAAATCTATTAAACCTTCAGAGAGAGGTGAGCTTGAAATCTCTGATGTAAATAAAATGTATTTACGAAATAAAAAATTGAGCGTTGAAGCTCTGGGAAGAGGGGTTACATGGCTAGACTCTGGAACACATGACTCACTTATTGAAGCAAGTCAGTTTATACAAACTATTGAAAAAAGACAGGGGCTCAAGGTTGCATGCTTAGAAGAAATAGCTTATAATAAAAAGTGGATTTCTAAGAATTCGTTAATTAAAAGTATAAAAAAATTAGAAAAAACTGAATACGGAGATTATCTTCGTAAGATTTTAGAAAATTGAAAATTACAAAAACATTGTTAAATGATTGTTTTATAATTGACCCTGTTGTTTATGGTGATGAACGAGGGTTTTTCTTAGAAACTTTCCAAAAAAACCGTTATGAAGATTTTCTTGGATCTGATTTACAATTTGTGCAAGATAATCATTCTAGATCATCATATGGAGTTTTAAGAGGATTGCATTTCCAAAAAATTAATCCGCAAGGCAAATTAGTTAGAGTTGTGAAAGGTGAAGTTTTTGATGTAGCCGTAGATATTAGAAAAGAATCAAGTACTTTTAGAAAATGGGTAGGAGTAAATCTGTCTGAAAAAAATAAAAAACAGTTATGGGTTCCTCCTGGATTTGCACATGGTTTTTTGGTCCTGTCTGATTTAGCTGATTTTGAATATAAATGTACTGATTACTATGACCCAGATGATGAATGCAGTATTTTATGGAATGATCCAGATTTACAAATTGATTGGCCTATCAAAAATCCCACCCTTTCTAAAAAAGATTCCTCCGCTAAAAAACTAACATATTATTTTAAATGAAAATTCTAGTAATTGGCTGTAATGGTCAGCTCGGTAAAAGTATATATGATATTGTAAAAGATACATCGCATGAAATTTTATTTACATCAAGAGATATAATTGATATTGGCAATCTTGAAGAAACCAGAAAAACTATAATCGACTTTAAACCAAGAATAATTATAAATGCAAGCGCATACACTGCTGTTGATAATGCCGAAAAGTTTCCCAAAGATTCAAATCTAATAAATAATATAGCTGTTGCAAACCTTGCAAAAATATGTAAAGAAATTAATGGATTACTATTTCATGTCTCTACTGATTATGTATTTGATGGCTCTTCAATAAATCCATATAAAGAGGATTCTAAAACTAATCCTCAAAGTGAATATGGTAAATCAAAATTATTAGGAGAAATTGCTATTAAAAAATCAAAATGTAATTATATAATTATAAGAACTTCATGGGTTTTTAGTGAATATGGTTCAAATTTTTTGAAAACAATGCTACTATTATCAATTGAAAATAAAGAACTAAGAATTGTTAATGATCAAATTGGATGTCCAACCTATGCTCGAGATATTGCTATAGCTATATTTCATATTATTAAAAAATTAGATAATAAAATTAATGTTAAAAAATTGTACCATTTCTGTGGAAAAAAACAATTAACATGGTTGAATTTTGCAGAATTAATCTTCAAAATCCAAAAAGATTTGAATTTGTCTTTTGAATCTCCAAAATTGATTGCAACTAATTCTGAAGAACTAAATTTTTTAGCAAACCGTCCTCAATTTTCTGTTTTAGATTCAACAAAATTTTTCAATGAATATGGTTTCAAACCAATGATTCTAGAAAAAGCAATAAAACTATGTATCAAAAAACTTAATCAAGAAGGTTATCCGATTTAATGAATGTGATTATAAAAAAATCTGCAGCATCTTTTGTATTAAAAATTTGCGGTGCTCTTTCTGGTTTGCTTATGACAACAATTGTTACTAGAAACTTAATTATAGAATCTTCAGGAACATTTTTTTTATTTTTTGGGCTATTGTCTGTATTAACAATTTTTTGTAGCCGAGGAATGCAAATAGGGTATGTAAGATTTGTTGCTAAATTAAATTCAAATAATAATTGGACTAAAATAAATTCACTTTTTTCAATTGGAATGCGTTATGTATTTATTTTTTCTTTATTAATCTCATTGTCACTTTATTTAATTAGTGATTTTTTATCAATTTATTTATTGAAAAATGAAGCCTTATCAACTGTAATAAAAATTTTTTCAATATGTTTGCCATTTTTTACATTATCAAAATTAATTGGTTCTGCTTTACAAGGTTTAGATAAAACTATATGGACAGTTTTTTTGCACAATATTAGTATTCCAATTCTTTTTTCTATCTTTGTGGTGGTTGGATATTTTAGATCTATTGATTTTAGTTTATATACTTTTTCAATTTATTTTTTAGGTGCAAATATTTTCAGTTTTATTATTAGTGTTTTTTTGTGGTTAAAATATAGAAGATGGACAGAAGAAAAAGATATAAGCGAAAACAAGTTTTTTCTTGATACCACAAAATCTTTATGGATTTTGAGTTCTGCGACAGTACTTATGGAATGGTCTGGGGTATTATTAACAGGTATTTTCTCAAGCTCAAGTGATGTTGCAATTTTTTCAGTAGCAAATAGAGTATCGATGCTTACTTCACTAATCTTAATATCTATAAACTTAATTGCAGCACCGAGATACTCAGCATATTTTCATAATGGTGATATTTCAAAAATGCGGTCAACATTTTATCTGTGCAGCAAAGTGATGATTTCTTTAGCGTCACCTATACTAATTTTTATAATATTATTTTCAAATCAGATAATGACTTTTTTTGGAAATGATTATTTGCAAGGTGCGGTAATATTGAAAATATTAATCATTGGTCAATTTATTACTGTTCTATGTGGATCTGTTGAAGAAATATTAAATATGACAGGTCATGAAAATGATATGAAAAATATTAGAATTTTCTCTTTATCTATTGCTTGTTTATTAGGTAGCATTCTAATAAACATTTATGGGGCTTTGGGTGCAGCAATATCTACTTCAATAGCATTGTCAATTCAAAATTTACTAGCATCCTATTTTGTTAAAAAAAGACTTGGTTGGAATCCGTTAAAATTTTGGAAAATCAATTAAAAATTGATTTTATTTTTTTGTTTAATTCCAAAAATATTTCTGATTGCTAAACAACTTTTTAAATTGTGATGGAAGCTTTGTTCCATAAAATCCCACTTGAAATCCAATTTTAAATCCTAAATATTTGAATACTGTTTCAAAAAAAGCATAAAAAATTAAATGAGGCTTTTCATTTAAAATCTTTTTAAAAAATAACTTTGTAAGTTTAGCTCCTCTGCTATTCGCATGACCTACCAACTCTTGAATATATGGCCTCTCACCTCTTATCAATCCTGTGTCAAAATATCTTCTAAAATTTTTTAAGAGTGAAAAACTATGTGAATGTTCTGCGGTTGCTTCAGAAACATAGGCTACTTTTTTCCCATTTAACAGTAAGTGTGTACAGGCAACATAGTCTTCACCAGTTAATATATATTCAAATCCTCCTATTTCGTCTAAATCTTTGTTTAAATAAGCTCCAAAATTATCAGAACAAAAAAAAGTATATACTCCATTTTCTTTTACGCTCTCAATTGATCGTATATTTGAAAGATTTGGATAATTAAAATGAATAGGAAAAGATTCAAAAATACTTGAATTTTTTCTAGGTATTTGCCTACCATATGCTATTGACGCTTTTCCATCTTTAATTGGTTTTACTAATCTGTTAATCGATTCTTGGCTTTCGATATATGCATCTTGAGTGAGGAAAACAACTATATCAGTGTTTAAAATTTTTCTTGCTCTTTCGCGAGTTAAACCATGATTAAAATTATTTTCAATGCTTATTTTACATTTATATTTTTTTGCAATTTCTAATGTTTTATCAGAAGAATTTGAATCAACAACCAATACTATATTTTGTTTTTGATCAATAACCTTTAGGTTTTTTTCAAGATCATTTTGAGCATTTAATGTGGGGATTACTATTCCAACAGATAAATTAGGTTGATTAGGCATCTATTGACACTTGATCAGTTGCTATTTTTTGTAAACATCTGCGGCAGATTCTATTTTTGCTCTTTTGTCAATTAATTCTTCAATATCTTTATTCCCTTTTTGATCATCTGTGGGAGCAAAGAGAGCCTTTCCGCGCATATCAACATCTTCTGGTGGTGTTGTTAGATAATATATTGCTAAACTTTTTCTGTATTCATTTTCAGGAGAATTAACAATATTATATAAGCCATGCCAGCTATGCATTGTAGTATCAAAAAAAATTGCTCTATTATAAAATGGCGGAACAATTGTTTCAATTTTCTTTGGACTTTTACCATCGTCTTCAGAGCTCCAAAGGCCTAATTCTCCACCCCATTCTTCTTTCCAATTTTTGTTCAAATAAACAATTAAATTAATTTTTCTTTGAAGAGGTAGCTTTGGATGCATAGAATAATCTAGGTGTGGATTTAACTTTCCACCATTATTTAACATATGCCAACCTCCACCATTTAAACCATTATCAGCATAAAGGGGGTCTATCCCAGATATATTAGATAAATAGCTAACGAAATCTGGAGAATTTAAATCACTAAAAACTTCATAGGTAGTAGGTGGAAAAATATTCCATAAATTTGAAACTTTTTTAATTTCGATTGGATTATCATATTGGTGCCAAATTCTATCATTGAAATCTGGAAAATCATCAGAGAGATTTGAAGCCATTTCTTCAGTAAAAAAATTGTCCACTACACAATGGTCAAATGGAAACGCTCCTTTAAAATTTTTAAAAGATTTCTCTAAATTTTCAGTATTTATATACTTTAGCATAGCAATCTATTTTATTTTAAATATTACTAATAAACAATATTAATTTTGGTTATGGATTTTCTAATAAAATTACAATTTTTTATGATATAAATTTTTTGGTTTCAAGTTATAGATTTTAACTAATCATTCATTAACTAATAGATTTGAAAATATGGTCAATTTCATTGTTTTTTAGATACGGATGCATTGGTAAGCTAACAATTGTTTTTGATAAATTTTCTGAAACGGGAAAATCCCCATATTGATACTTTAAATAACCGAATCCACTCATCAAATGAATAGGATATTTATAAAATATTACGTTAGGGATATTATTTTTCTTCAAATTAACCACGAATTTTTCTCTTTTTTTATTAGAGCCTAAAGTAACAGAGAATAATGCATGTGCAGAATGATAATTTTTTGGTATGTGTTGGGCATTATTGAAATATTTTCTATAATAGCTATTCACTTTGTTTCTCATCTCTAATTCTTCATCAAAAATTGTAAGTTTTTCTAATAATACTGCTGCTTGTATACTATCTAGTCGTCCATTGAGACCAATTAGTTCACTATGATACTTATCAGAACTTGTTCCGTGAATACGTATCGCTTTGCACTGATCTGCTAGGCTATCATTGTTAGTAAATATAGCTCCTCCATCTCCATAACATCCTAATGGTTTTGATGGGTAAAATGAGGTTGTAGCAATATCTCCAAATGTTCCCACTTTATTATCCCCAATAGACCCGCCAAAGCTTTGGGCACCATCTTCAATAACTTTTAAATCATATTTTTTTGCAATATTGTTAATTATACGATATCTGGCAGGTAGTCCAAATAAATCAACTGGTATAATAGCCTTCGGATTTAATTTACCTTCAGAAATTATTCTATTTATTTCTACCTCAAGTTTTTCACAATCAATATTAAAAGTAGATTCATAGACATCCACAAACACAGGGGTTGCACCTAATAAAGCAATCACTTCTGCAGTGGCAACATATGTAAAAGGTGTAGTAAAAACAGCATCGCCTGGACCTATTCCCCATGCCATCAATGGAATTAGTAATGCATCAGTCCCTGATGAACATGAAATTACATGTTTCACTCCACAATAGTCTGCTAATTTTTCTTCTAATTCATAAACTTCAGGACCCATGACATAAGACCCATGGTTAAGTATATTATTTAGTCTTTTTTCAAGAGACTTCCTAATCCTAGATTGCTGTGTTTCTAAGTCTAAAAATTTCATTTTCAATATTATAAAATAAACACAATTGAGCTTTGAAAGAAAAAAAATTATTATTAAAAATAACTTTAATTGAAATTACTATTTGCATATTTTTTCATATGATTAAATCAATAAAGAATTCTTTATATAAAAAAGTCATTGTTGTTCTATTACTTTTTATGAACCTTGGAATAAGCCAAGAAAGTTTATACGAAATAAATCTTAATGTTAATCCGGATAAAAATGATTACTGGTGGCTGAATAACAATAATCAAGGGAAATATGCTAATAAAAATATAATTGATTTAAAATGGAAAATGAAAAATCAATCAATGGAATATCAATTAATATTATCAAATGGATTTGCTGAAAATCAAAAATTTCAAATCGGAGAATCTTTTATTAAAGGCAATATATTTAAAGATGTATATATAAAATTAGGTAAATATTACAGAGATTTTAGTTTGTATCTTAATGACAATCTTAGTTCAGGATCTATGTTAATTAGTAATAATGCAGAACCAATGCCGAAAATGGGTTTAATTGGAAAATCACAATATAATAGAAATAAAAATATTTCTTTTGATTGGGGAATATCTCATGGAAAATTTGATAAAAATGAATACTACTCTCAATCTCCTTTCTTGCACGAAAAGTTTTTATACATGAATTTCAAAAAAAATGATCAGAAATTTAGTGTTGGTCTTGTACATGAAGCAGTATGGGCTGGCACTACAACTGCAGGAGACCATCAAGGAAAGCAGCCAGGAAAAATAAAAGATTTTTTCAAAGTTTTTATATCTGCTGATGGGCCCCTAAGAGAAGGCGAAGTACATGCAAATGCTCTAGGAAATCATCTTGGTATATGGGATTTTTATTATCAAAAAAATAAAAATAAAAATCAAATACTTAAATTATATTATCAACATTTTTTTGAAGATACCAGTAGCTTGAGATTCGCTAATAAAACAGATGGTTTATGGGGAATAGAATTAAAAAATTATATCTCAAATACAAATATTTTATTAGAATATTTGGATACTTCGAACTGCTGTGTGAATCCCCCATATCAATCAGATCAATATTATTACAATTATCAATATCGAGCAGGTTGGAGTTATAAAAATAATATTCTTGGGAATCCATTCGTCAATCCTACAGGTTTTAGATCTGGGAATGTCGAACTATCTAAAATAGTGCATATTGGCCTTACTAAGAATATAGATATGAATAATCTTACAATTCAAGCTTCAAGAGACACACACATAAGCGATAATATTAAATATAAAATTACATTTGATAGAGAAATTAATAAAATTGCTCTTATTAATATCTTTCTTGTGGGAAATGAAGATAGCCATGGTTTCGGTCTTGGTGGATCCTATATTATTAAATAATCAAATATTGGTTATTATAACAATAAATTTTTAAAAAAATAATTTGTGATAAAACTACTAACATAAAAATAGTTTTTTAATATATGGGGAATTAATGTTTGCAATCCTCAAATAATTGACTCAAATTCATCTCAA
>TARA_B100000686_G_scaffold195831_1_pt1 | contig 15972 bp, 16 predicted proteins | sample TARA_B100000686 | Tara Oceans TARA_B100000686 (sample SAMEA2622733) | marine metagenome | biome: marine biome (ENVO:00000447); feature: marine epipelagic mixed layer (ENVO:xxxxxxxxx); material: "saline water (ENVO:00002010), including plankton (ENVO:xxxxxxxx)" | depth 150 m
CAACAAAAAAAGCAGGCGGATCATCAAGGAATGGACGAGATAGTGCAGGTAGACGCCTAGGTGTAAAGATGTACGGTGGTCAATTAGTAATGCCTGGAAATATTATAGTTAGACAGCGTGGAACAAGAATACATCCTGGCGATCATGTAGGTATTGGCAGGGATCATTCTATTTTCTCATTAGTTAAAGGAAAAGTTCAGTTCAAAACAACAAAATTTAACAGGACTTTTGTTTCTGTTATCCCCAGCTAATTTCTATTAGCTTCAAAATTTAATTATTTGTGGTTGTTTTATGAAATTTTTAGATCAAGCAAAAATATATATAAAAGCAGGTGATGGCGGTTCAGGCTCTGTAAGTTTTCGTCGAGAAAAATTTGTAGAATTTGGTGGACCTGATGGAGGAGATGGAGGAGATGGAGGTTCTGTAATATTTCTCGCTGATAGAAATCTAAATACTCTTATAGATTTTAGATTTCAACAACACTTTAAAGCTGAAAGAGGGCAAGACGGAAAAGGCAAAAAACAAACAGGCAAAAGTGGAAAAGATTTAATTTTAAAGGTTCCGGTTGGAACGCAAATTTATGAAGACGATAATAATACTCTAATTGATGATCTTACTAAACCAAACCAAAAAGTATTTTTAGCAAAAGGTGGTAAGGGTGGCTCAGGAAATACAAGGTTTAAAAGTTCCATTAATCGTGCACCAAGAAAAAAAACGGATGGAAGAAAAGGTGAAAATTTTTGGGTTTGGTTGCAGCTTAAAGTTATTGCAGATATTGGCATAGTTGGTATGCCTAATGCAGGAAAATCTAGTTTACTGTCTGTGTTGACAAGTGCTAAACCAAAAATTGCAAACTATCCGTTTACTACAATTAACCCAAATTTAGGCGTAGCAAATTACGACAATAAAGAAATAACCTTAGCCGATATACCTGGTCTTATTGAAGGAGCTCATGAAGGAATTGGTTTAGGAGATAAATTTTTAAGACATATAGAAAGATGCAAAAATATTCTTCATTTAATTGATATTACTAATGAAGACATTTTGGAGAGTTATTATAAAGTTAGGAGTGAGCTTGGTAAATATAGCAACAAACTAGTAAAAAAAAGAGAAATTATTGTCTTCAACAAAATAGATATGATTAAAGATGAAGATGCTAAAAAAAAAATAAATGTTTTTAGTAAAAAAATTAAAAAAAAAATTTATACGATGTCAGCGCTTAAAAACAAAAATTTATTAAATATTAAAAGATTATTAATTAGTTATGTACATTGATAAATTTGGAAAAATCGTAATTAAGATAGGATCATCTATATTGATAGATAAAAAAGGAAAGCCTAAAAAATTATGGATTCAAGAGTTTACCAAAGATATTAAAACCTTGATAAAGAAAAAAAAACAAGTCGTAATTGTATCTTCTGGAGCAATTGCAATGGGGTGCGAATATCTTAAAATCAAAAAAAATGGTTTAAAAGTAGATAAAAGCCAGGCAGTTGCATCTATAGGTCAAATCGAGCTAATGAATTTTTATAAAAAATATTTTGAGAAGGGAAAGATAAAAATTTCACAAATTTTGCTAACACTTGATGATACAGAACAAAGAAGAAGGTCAATAAATGCGAGAAGAACTATTGATAACTTGTTAAAAATGGGAATTGTACCAATAGTTAATGAAAATGATACAACAGCCACAACTGAAATAAAGTATGGAGATAACGATAGACTTGCTGCAAGAGTCTCACAAATAATTAGCGCTGACTGTTTAATTTTACTATCAGATGTAGATGGTCTTTATACGGATAATCCTAAAAAAAACAGGGAAACAAAACTAATTAAAAGTGTTAGAGAAATAGATGAAAATATTAAAAAATATGCAACTAGATCAGAAAATTTATACGGATCTGGAGGTATGAAAACAAAAATTGAAGCTGCAAAAATTTGTCAGCTGTCAGGGTGCTATATGGCCATAGCAAATGGCAACTATAAAAATCCAATTAAAAAAATAATTCAAAGTAAAAAATGTACTTGGTTTTTACCAAAAGTTTCTAAACTTGACGCAAGGAAACAATGGATAATTGGATCTATTTCGCCTAGAGGTGAAGTGATTATTGATCCTGGGGCAATAAAAGCAATAAAGAATGGAAAAAGCTTATTACCAGCTGGAGTAAAAAAAATTAATGGTACATTTGAAAAAGGTGATCATATTTTAGTGAAAGATCAAAATAATTTAGAATTTGCTAGAGGATTAAGTTCATTTTCATCAAAGGAAATTGAAAAAATAAAAGGCTCTCATAGTAGTGAAATAAAAAATATACTAGGTTATTCTAGTAGAGAAGAAATAATTCACAAAGACGATTTAGTAAAAGTTTAAAAAATGTCCAAAAATTTATACATGGAAAAAATAGGAAAAAAAGCAAAGCTTGCTTCTTTCAATTTATCAAATTTAAATATAAACAGAAGAAATTCTGTTTTAAAACAATTTAATCTTTATCTAAAAATTAACGAGCAATCAATTTTAAATGCAAACCAAAAAGATATTTCTAATGCAATTTCAAAAAAAATTTCAACTAGTATGCTAGATAGACTTAGATTAAGTAAAAAAAAAATTACTGAAATTAGGAGTTCTATAAAAAAAATAATTAAATTAAAAGATCCCGTAGGAAAGACTTTGTCTTCTTGGAAAAGACCAAATGGTTTAATTATAAAAAGAGTCTCAATACCAATTGGGGTAATCGGTATAATTTACGAAAGCAGACCTAATGTTACTTCTGATGTTTCGGCTTTATGTTTTAAAAGTGGAAATGTAGTAATTTTACGAGGAGGATCTGAAGCTTTGCATACCAACAAAATTTTAGCCAAACTCTTTAAAAAAGCCCTCAAAAAGAAAAAATGTGATGAAAATTGCGTCCAATTTGTTGAGCACAAAGATAGAGGTCATGTTGATTATCTTTTATCAGGTATGAAAAATTATTTAGATTTAATAATACCAAGAGGAGGAAAAAATTTAGTTAAAAAAGTATTAAAAAAATCTGTAGTCTCAATTGTTGGACATTATGAAGGTTTATGTCATGTTTTTGTAGATAAAGACGCGAATATAAATACTGCTGTAAAAATTGTAAAAAATTCCAAAATGAGAAATGTTAGCATCTGTGGTGCTGCAGAAACTTTATTGATAGATAAAAAGTGTTTAAAAACTCATTGCAAACCAATATTAGACCAATTAATAAAACTCGGTTGCAAAATTATAGGAGACAAAAAAATAAAAAAATTTATTCCCAACAAAATTAAAATAGCAACAAAAAAAGATTGGGAAACAGAATATCTTTCTCCTAAAATTTCTGTAAAAAGTGTAAATGGCGTGTCCGAAGCAATTGATCATATAAATCGATATGGCTCATCACACACGGATTCCATAGTAACAAAAAATAAAAAAACTGCAAAAAAGTTTTTATCTGGTATAAAAAGTTCCATAGCTATACATAATGCATCAACTCAATTTGCTGATGGCGGAGAATTTGGTTTTGGTGCAGAAGTTGGTATTTCTACTAACAAACTCCACCCCCGCGGTCCCATTGGACTTGATCAGCTCACAACTTATAAGTACATTTTGGAAGGAAGAGGACAATTAAGGAAATAATACTTGCGAAGATTAATAAAAAAAAAAATTAATAAAATTGGAATTTTGGGTGGCACTTTTGATCCACCTCATATAGGCCATTTACATATTTCTAAAACTGCTTTAAAAAAACTTAAATTAGATAAATTAGTGTGGGTGATTACAAAGCAAAATCCCTTAAAAAAAAAACCTGATTTAAATACAAAATTAAGAATACGCCTTTCAAAAAATATTATTAAAGGAGAGAAAAAAATTATTATCCAATATCTAGATGCAAAAATCAAATCAAAAAACACTTTTGATTTATTAAGCTACATTAAAAAAAGAAATAAAGAAAAAAAATTATTTTTCATAATGGGTTCTGACAATTTGATAAAATTTCATAAATGGAAAAATTGGAGAAAAATTCCACAGCTAGCAAAATTAGTCGTTTTCGCAAGACAAAATTACTCGAGAAGAGCTTTTAACTCTATAGCCGCTAAAAAGCTTAGCAAAAATCATTGGTTGTATATAAATTCTAAAAAAGTAAATATTTCTTCTTCATTAATTAAAAAATTTTGGTAACATAAATTTAAATGCAATTAAAAAAAATTGAAAAACTTAAAAATGAGATCGAAAACATACTAAATGCCAACAAAGCTATAGAGGTTCAATCAATAGATTTAAATGGCAAAACATCTATTGCTGATTTTATGATTATTGCAAGCGGTAACTCATCGCGTCATATACAAGCATTATCAGAAATTTTACTGGAAGAGTTAAAAAAAAAAGGTATAGAAAATTGTCGCTTAGAAGGACAAAGCAGTAATGATTGGAAATTAATTGATGCGGTTGATATTATAATTCATATTTTTCACCCTGAAAAAAGAAAATTTTATAATTTAGAAAGAATGTGGTCAGAACTTATTCCTAAGGAAAGGTTAACAATATGATAAAAAAAATTTTAATTTTTATTACTTTAATAAATTTAAATTTTTTTAATGCAGCCTATTCACAAAATATGGATAAGCTTTATGAAAAAATTGATCTTTTTAGTGAAGTCTTAGAAAAAATACAGGATGAATATGTAGATGAAATAGATCAAGCTGAAGTAATGGATGCTGCCATAAATGGAGTTTTGCAATCCTTGGATCCTTATTCTGCTTATATGAATCCCGAAATTTTTGAAGAAATGAATACAGAAACTAGTGGTGAATTTGGTGGCCTGGGAATCGAAGTAAGCATGGAAGCGGGAGTGGTTAAAGTTATAGCTCCTATTGATGATACGCCCGCTGCAAGAGCAGGTATTAAAGCTGGAGATTATATTGTTCGAATAAATGGAGAACAAGTCCAAGGAAAAAGCTTAATGGAAGCGGTTAATTTGATGAGAGGACCAGTTGGAACAGATATTGAAATAACCGTTAGAAGAAAAAGTTTAAAGAAAGCAAAAATTTTTAAAATAACCAGAGAAATTATAGAAATAAAATCTGTTGTCTCTAAGCTAATTGATGAAGATATTGTTTACCTTAGACTAAGAGCATTTAATGAAAATAGCGGAAACCAGCTAAAAAAAGCACTTTCCAAATATAAAAAAAACGAAGAATTGTTGGGTTATATTTTTGATTTGAGAAACAATCCAGGCGGACTTCTTTCTCAAGCAGTAACAATTTCAGATTTTTTTCTAGAAAGTGGTGAAATTGTTTCTACAAAAGGCCGCAAGAAAAGAGAAAACAGGAAATTTTTTGCTAAAAAAGGAGATCAAATAAATGGTAAACCCTTAATTGTTTTAATTAATAATGGGTCTGCTTCTGCTTCAGAAATTGTTGCTGGAGCATTGCAAGATCAAAAAAGAGCAGTTTTAATTGGCGAAACAACATACGGAAAAGGTTCTGTACAATCAATTATACCTTTAAAAAATAGGGGAGCTATAAGATTAACTATCTCTAAATACTATTTGCCATCTGGAAAATCTATTTCAAACGTTGGGATTACTCCTGATATAAAAGTTGAGGAAAAAGGTGAAGAATTTTCTATAAACACTGCTAGTGACAATCAACTGAATTATGCAGTTGAACTTTTTAATGGATAAAGTTTATTTAAAATAAATGAAGCAGCTACCATTAAGATTGGGTGTTGGAATTATATTATTAAATAGCAAAAATAAGGTTTTTGTTGGTAAAAGAATTGACAACCAAGAGGGAAATTATTGGCAAATGCCTCAGGGAGGTGTTGATAAAAATGAAAATTTACTAGAAGCAGCAAAAAGAGAACTGGAAGAAGAAACTGGTATAAAAACTGTTAGAATAATTAAAGAATTTAATGATTGGTTAATATATGATTTGCCTCAAAATCTCTTAGGTAAAATTTGGGATGGCAAATATAGAGGTCAAAAACAAAAATGGTTTATCATGAAATTTATTGGAGAAAGTAATGAGATAAATATTAGAACAATTAAGCCTGAATTTATAGATTGGAAATGGATTAATATTACTGACTTAACAAAAGTAGCTGTAAAATTTAAAATAAATATATACAAAAGAATCGTTGAAGAATTAATTTCTTTAAAATTAAATTAAATTCTTATTTCTTTAAGTGTTGTAAGTTTATGATTAAGAATGTAGCGATCATGATCTGAGATGTCTTTGTTCATAAGTTCATTTTCAACATTCTTGCTAAGATTTTCTAACAAATTTTTTGAAATATTTTTTACATTTATTGCTGATGATGAAAGCACTACCAGCATATCATTAAAATATTCAACAGTTCCATCTTCAACAAAAAATTCCTCAATATTACTATCATTTTTTTCAACTTTTAAAAGACCAGGCCTTAAAAAAGTTATTATTGAAATATGATTTTTTAATATACTCATGTCACCTTCATATGAAGGTAATGTAACCATCTTCGCTTCATCTGCAAAAATAATTTTTTCTGGGCTAATTATTTCAAATTTAAAACCTTCTTCCATTACGCAGCGGCATCCTTAGCCATTTTTTCTGCCTTTTCTATAGCTTCCTCAATCGTACCTACCATATAAAAAGCTGTTTCTGGTAGATGATCATATTCCCCTTTGCATATAGCATCAAAACCTTTTATCGTTGCTTCTAAATCGACAAGCTTACCCGGTGTACCAGTAAATACTTCAGCAACAAAAAATGGTTGGGATAAAAATTTTTGAATTTTTCTCGCTCTAGCTACTGTTAATTTATCTTCTTCTGAAAGCTCGTCCATACCTAAAATTGCAATTATATCTTGTAAGGATTTATAAGTTTGTAATATTCTTTGCACTTCTCTTGCTACCCTATAATGTTCCTCCCCTACTATTCTTGGATCTAATATTCTTGATGTAGAATCTAAAGGATCGACAGCTGGATAAATTCCTAGTTCTGCAATTTGTCTTGACAGTACTGTTGTTGCGTCTAAATGGGCAAATGATGTTGCTGGAGCAGGATCTGTCAAATCATCTGCTGGAACATATATTGCTTGAACCGAAGTAATTGATCCTTTATTTGTTGTTGTTATTCTTTCTTGTAAATTTCCCATATCTGTTGCTAGGGTTGGTTGATAACCTACTGCTGATGGAATTCTTCCTAATAAAGCAGAAACTTCAGATCCTGCTTGAGTAAATCTAAATATATTATCAACAAAAAATAATACGTCCTGTCCTTCTTTATCTCTAAAATACTCTGCAACTGTCAGTCCCGTTAAACCAACTCTTGCACGTGCCCCTGGTGGTTCGTTCATTTGACCATAAACCAAAGCTGCTTTAGATCCTTTTCCATCAGGTTTAATCACGCCAGACTCAATCATTTCATGATACAAATCGTTTCCTTCTCTAGTTCTTTCACCAACTCCAGCAAAAACAGAAAAGCCTCCATGAGCCTTTGCAATATTATTAATTAATTCCATTATTATTACCGTTTTTCCAACTCCTGCTCCTCCAAACAATCCTATTTTTCCACCTTTTGAATATGGAGCAAGCAGGTCAACAACTTTAATTCCTGTAACTAGTATCTCTGTTTCCGTAGATTGTTCTGTAAATTTTGGTGCTGGTCTGTGTATTGGCCAACTTTCTTTTGTTGACACCTTACCCTTTTGATCGATTGGTTCTCCTATAACATTTATTATTCGACCTAAAGTTTCTGGTCCTACAGGTACTTTAATGGGCGAACCAGTATCAGTGACTTTATCTCCTCTTTTTAAACCTTCGGTACTATCCATCGCAATAGTTCGAACAGAAGTTTCCCCTAAATGCTGGGCCACTTCAAGTACTAGCCTATTACCAGAATTATCACATTCTAATGCTGTTAAAATTTCTGGTAGTTGACCCTCAAATTTAACGTCGACAACCGCCCCTATTACTTGTGTAATTTTTCCAGATTTACTATTCATTTTTTATAAACTTTCTGCTCCTGATATTATTTCTATAAGTTCTTTTGTAATCGCTGCCTGCCTGCTTCTATTATATGTTATAGTTAATTTATCAACTAAATCCCCAGCGTTTCTTGTGGCGTTATCCATTGCTGTCATTCTGGAGCCCTGTTCACTTGCAGCATTTTCTAAAAATGCTTTAAAAATTTGTGTCGAAATATTACGTGGAAGCAAATCATTTAATATTTCATTTTCTTCTGGTTCAAATTCATAAAAATTTTCTATTTTTTTATTTTTTTTATCCGAATTTTCAATAGGTATTATTTGTTGCTCTTGCGGTATTTGAGTGATGACATTTTTAAATTTATTATAAAATATTTTACAAACGTCAAATTTAGCTTCGTTAAAGAGTGTTATTATTATTTTTCCAATATCTTCAGCTTCTTTATATGTAACTTTTTTTAAACCTTTAAAATTTTTTTTTTCAATTATATATTTTCCATACACTCTTTTTAACTGGTCATGTCCTTTGGATCCAACAGTAAAAATCTTAAGTGTTTTGCCTTCTTTTAGAATTTTTTCAAAATAATGCTTTGCCTTCCTGCATATATTTGTATTAAATCCTCCACACAAACCTCTGTCAGCAGTAATTACAATACATAAATGAACTTTGTTTTGACCGGTGCCAACTAAAAACTTAGATGAATTATCTTTATCGGAAATTGAGTCACTTAAATTGAGAATAATGTTATTCATTTTTTCAGAAAATGGCCTTCCTTTTTCAGCACTTTCTTGAGCTTTTCTTAATTTTGCTGATGCTACCATTTTCATAGCTTTGGTAATTTTTTGAGTTGACTTTACACTTGAAATTCTTTTTTTTAAATCATCTAAACTAGGCATAAAATTTATTTATTTTTTTTGAATTTTTCAATTATAGAGAATAATTTTTTTTCATTATTTTCATCTAATTTTCCAGTGTTATTAATACTATCTATGATTGTTTGATCTGAAGTTTTAACTGTTTCATAAATTTTTTTTTCTAAATTTTTTATTTTAGATAAATCAACATCATCTAGAAAACCGTTTACACCAGAAAATACTGCTATTACTTGCTGAGCCACAGTCATGGGGGAATATTGGTCTTGTTTTAAAAGTTCTGTAAGTTTTGAACCTCTATTTAAAAGTTTTTGTGTAGCTGCATCAAGATCAGAGCCAAACTGTGCAAAAGCTGCCATTTCTCTATACTGCGCCAATTCTAATTTTATTGAACCAGCAACCTTTTTCATTGCTTTTGTTTGAGCTGCAGATCCTACCCTTGAAACAGATAGACCTACATTCACGGCTGGTCTTACGCCCTGATTAAATAGTTCTGTTTCTAAAAAAATTTGTCCATCTGTAATTGAAATAACATTAGTTGGTATAAATGCGGAAACGTCTCCTGCCTGAGTTTCAATAATAGGTAAAGCCGTTAAAGATCCTCCACCTTTTTCATCATTAAGTTTAGCAGCTCTTTCAAGCAATCTGCTATGTAAATAAAACACATCACCCGGATAAGCTTCCCTTCCAGGTGGTCTTCTTAATAAAAGAGACATTTGTCTATAAGCTACAGCTTGTTTTGATAAATCATCATAAATTATTAATGCATGCATTCCATTATCCCTAAAATATTCACCCATCGTACACCCTGTGTATGGAGCTAAAAATTGTAATGGAGCTGGATCAGAAGCGGTAGCAGAAACTATAGTTGTGTATTCCATGGCACCAGCATCCTCTAAAGATTTTACAATTTGGGCAACTGTGGATCTTTTCTGACCAATCGCGACATAAATACAATAAAGTTTATCCTTTTCTTCTCCAGACTTGTTTATTTCTTTTTGGTTAATAATTGTATCTATAGCAACTGCTGTTTTCCCTGTTTGTCTATCACCTATTATTAATTCCCTTTGTCCTCGACCAATAGGAATCAAACTATCTATTGCTTTTAACCCGGTTTGCATTGGTTGGTTCACTGATTTTCTAGGTATTATTCCTGGAGCTTTTACTTCTACTCTTTTCTTTTCCAATTTTTTTCCTAAATCACCTTTTCCATCTATAGGATTTCCAAGTGCATCAACAACTCTACCTAGCAATTGTTTTCCAACAGGTGTGTCAACAATGGCTCCGGTTCTTTTAACAACATCACCTTCTTTAATTGTTCTATCATCACCAAATATAACCACTCCAACATTATCGCTTTCTAAATTTAGCGCCATGCCTTTTATTCCGCCAGAAAATTCGACCATTTCTCCGGCTTGTACATTGTCAAGACCATAGACTCTTGCAATACCATCACCTACTGAAAGCACTTGTCCTACCTCAGATACTTCAGCTTTTTCACCAAATTTTTTAATTTGTTCTTTTAATATTTTTGTTACTTCTGATGGATTAATTTGCATTTTAACTCTCTAACATATTTTTTTCTAATTTTTTTAGTTTACTTTTGATGGAAGTATCTACCATAACACTTCCTACCTGAAGAATTAACCCAGCTACTAAATCTGGATCATGTTTATAATTTATTTTTAAAGTAGTTTTAAAATCTTTTGATAATTCGTTTTGTATTTTATTTTGTTCTTCTGCCGTAAGTTTTTTTGAAGATAATAGTTTTGCATTCAATTCGCCTTTACCTTTTGAAACTAAATCTAAAAAACTCTTTATAATTCTATTTAAAAAAAATAACCTATTTTTTATGGTAATAAAACCTAAAAATTTTTTTAAATTTTTAGAAAAATTATTTTGATCAGCTATTTTAAAAATAACATTTTTTTTTTCCTCTTTTGATACTGTAGGGCTCAAAATCATTTCTTTAAAGTCTGAACTATCTTCAATTAATCCACTTAAACTATTCATTCCCTTTTCAACTTCATCTAATTCGGAGTTTTCTTTAGCAAGCTCGTAAAGTGCTAAAGCATAACTTTTTGATGTAGAATTTGAAAATGTTGATTTTGAACTCAATTTTTGCTCCTAAAAGACTCGTGTTGTATGAAATTATATATGTAAATTCAACATTTTCTATTGTATCTTTTTGTCTTTCTAATATTGAAAATCCTTAGTTTAGCTGAAATTAGTTGGGTCGACATCAACCTCTAGTTTTATTCCTGACCTTAATTTTATTTTATTGAGCGATTGAGACAAATATTTCTGTATAAATAAATTTTTTGGGTATCTAACTAAAATTCTACATCTATATTTCTTTCTCAATTTTGTAATAGGTGCTAGCACTGGGCCTAAAATATTTACCTCATTTATTTTGGGAAGTTTAGATTTAACAGTTATAGCAGATTTCATTATTAAGTTTTCGTTATCACCAGAAATAATTAGTGAAATTAATCGATAGAAAGGAGGAAGTTTCTTTTCTTTTCTTAATTTAAGTTCTGTTTTTAAAAAAGCATGTGGATCATTTTTAGATATATTTAAAAGAATCTCATCCTCAGGTGTATATGTTTGAAAAAAAATCTTTGATGTTTTTCCTTCCCTTCCTGCTCTACCACTCAGCTGGTGATATAATTGAATATTTTTTTCTGCAGATCTTAAGTCATATCCATGGGAAGAAAAATTACTATCGACAACAACTATGCAGTTTAATTTTGGAAAATGAAAACCCTTAGATAATAGTTGTGTACCTACTAAAATATCTATTTTCTTTTTTTCAACTTTTTTCAAAAGATTGCTGGTTTGTTTCTTTTTTTTTAGAGTATCGCTCGAAAAAATTTCAATTTTTTTATCAGGATATATTTTTTTTAATTCTGCAAAAATTCTTTCTACTCCAGGGCCACAAAATAGCAATTCACAATCTTTATTATCTTTACATTTTCTTTTTAATAAAGATTTGTAGCCACAATAATGACAAAGCAACTTATTTAATTTTTTGTGAAAATTTAAATTTATTGCACAATTAGGGCATTGAAATTTATTTCCACAATTTTTACAAATAACAAATGGTGCAAATCCTCTCCTGTTAAGAAAAAATAATATCTGGTCTCCCTTATTTAAAAAATTATTAACTTCAGTTATTGTTGTTTTTGAAATCCATCTTTCTTTTTCTGGTATTTCTGAACGCAAATTTATAATTTTAACTTTTGGGAGCGGGGTCTCTTTAAATCTTTTTTCAAGTTTAGTTACAAAATATTTTTTGTTTATAATATTATTATATGTTTCAATAGAAGGAATTGAAGTAACTAAATTTATAGGAATATTTTCTAGCGAAGCTCTTATAACTGCCATGTCTCTTGCATTGTAAGAAACTCCTTCGTCTTGTTTATAAGATGCATCATGTTCTTCATCAACAACGATTACCCCAAGATTCTTAAAAGGTAAAAAAAGTGCCGATCTAGCTCCAATAACTATTTTGATTTTATTTTCTGTAATACCTTTCCAAATTATTGATTTGTTTTTTTTAGTAGTTCCTGAATGCCAAATTGCTGGCTCAACTCCAAAAAATTCTTTATACCTTCTACTAAATTGATTTGTAAGGGCAATTTCAGGTAATAAAATTAATGCTTGATATCCCTTTTCAACCAGATCCCTTATTCTTTCAAAATAAACTAATGTTTTTCCTGAACCTGTAACGCCATCAATTACAGTAACATTAAAATTGTTACCGATACTTCTAATAAATGTTAGTGATTTTTTTTGTTCTAGATTGAGATCAAATTTTCTACTATTTTTTTTAATTTTAAATTTATCAAACTCATTATGAAATGATTTTTCAATAACATCTTTATTTAATAAACACATTTTAAAAGACATTCCTAAAGGAACTAAATTATATTTTGAAAACCAAGATATGAATTTAAGCATTGAAAAATTTAATTTATTTATATTTAGTTTTTTTATTATTTTTTTTATTTTAAATTTTTTTGTTGTTTTTTGTTCGTCTGTCCAAATAACACCGGTAATTTCTTTTGATCCAAATGGAGCTTTTACAAAATCACCAGGACTTAATTTCTCTGGGATTTCACTTTTGTAAGTAAATGGGTGATCAAAAATTTTTGGAAATAAGACTGGAACTTTCATTTAAATATTTTTTTTCTTTTTATTTTTTTGGGAATATTCGTATTAAGTATTTTTCTAAGTTCCACGAAAGTTTCTGAGCTCATGCGCAAATCTAATAATCGCCATGCATATGGTATATATTTTAAAAATATTTTTTTATTATCTCTTATAAAAAGTCTAGAAAAAATACCTATTATTTTAAGACTTCTTTGAACTGACAAAATATTAAAATCGCTTAAGAACTTTTTTGAGTTTATAGTTATATTCCTTGGTGACTTGTTCAAATAATAATCGTAAATTTTATTTTTAATCTTATGAGAAGTTTTTATTCTTACGTCATCTACTAAAGAAACCAAATCATAAGCAGGATTGCCAATTAATGCGTCTTGACTATCTATTACAGCAACATTTTTTCCAACTTTTATTAAATTTTGGCAGTGAAAATCTCTATGAACAAAAAAATTATTTTTAAAATATAACTTATTGTAAAGCTTTGATAGTATAATTTTTATTTCTTTTTTTATTTTTTTAACCTTTTTTTTTTTAAAAAATAAAGGTAAATACCAGTCAAAAAACAAATCTGATTCTTCATGTAAATATTTATTTGAATATTTATGTATTACATGACTTTTTCTAATAAAGCTTTTTATTTTTTTTTTAGGCTTTATTTTTTGAATTTTTATAAGCAAATTTATTAATTTTTTATAAACTGCAAATTTATTTTTTCTTTTTAAAATTTCTTTATAAAATGATATATCTCCAAAGTCTTCAATAATAATCATTCCTTTTGAATAGTTAAAATCATAAAGTTTAGGTGCAAGTATTTTTTTTCCTCTTAAAAATTTATTTACCGCTGAATAAGCAACTAAGTTTTTATATTTTTCTTTTTGGGCTAAAACTATTATTTGATTTTTTTTTCCATCAACAAATCTATAAAATTTTCTAAAAGATGCGTCTCCGGCTAATAATTGTATTTTAGATTTCATCAAATTTATAATCTTTCCATTTTCCAAACCCAACTATTCTGATCTCTCTGGATTGTACTAATTTTGAATATTTAAAGAAAATATCAATTCTATCCTTTGGTTTTGGTTTAATGAGACTTGGCCACTCTACAACTTTAATACAATCTTTGGATGTTTCGAACATGCCTAACTGAGAAATATCTTGATAATTCTTAAGCCTATATAAATCATAATGAAGAATTTTTATTTTTCCTAAATCATAATCATAAACTATATTAAATGTTGGACTTAACACATCACTTTTTTTTACCTTTTTTTTCTTTTCTAAATGATTAATAAAAAATCTTACAAATGTAGTTTTTCCAACGCCAATTTCTCCATAAAGAAAAATAACATCTCCAGATTTAATTATTTTTGAAATTTTTTTAGAAAAATTTTGTGTATCTTTAATCGACTTTAATTGCATCTACTACTGACTAGTAGCGATAACTATCTGGTTTAAAAGGACCACTAACACCGACGCTAATATAGTCAGCTTGATCCTTAGTAAGTTTTGTTAATTTGGCACCAACTTTGTTTAAATGCAGCATCGCTACTTTTTCATCTAAATGTTTTGGTAAAACATAAACTTTATTTTCATATTTTTCAGAATTATTCCAAAGTTCTATTTGCGCAATGACTTGATTTGTAAATGAAGCACTCATCACAAAACTTGGGTGACCTGTTGCACAACCTAAATTGACTAATCTGCCCTCTGCTAATAGCAATATTCTTTTTTTGTCCGGAAACTCAATTTCGTGTACTTGAGGTTTAATTTCAGTCCACTTGTAATTTTTCAAAGCTTCTACTTGAATTTCATTATCGAAATGGCCAATGTTGCAAAGTATAGAACGATCCTTCATTTTTCTCATATGATCAGCAGTAACAATATCTTTGTTGCCCGTTGCTGTAACAACTATATCAGCATCACCAATTGCATCGTCCATTAAAACAACTCTATAACCTTCCATGGCTGCTTGTAGAGCACAAATGGGGTCGGCTTCGGTTATTAGAACTCTAGCGCCATTTTGTCTTAATGATGCTGCACTTCCTTTGCCAACATCTCCAAATCCAGCTACAATTGCGGTCTTACCTGACATCATTACGTCAGTAGCTCTTTTAATTCCATCAACCAAACTTTCTCTACATCCATAAAGATTATCAAATTTAGATTTTGTAACAGAGTCATTAACATTTATTGCTGGAACTAAAAGTTTATTTTCAGCTTCCATTTTTTTCAATGCCTTAATTCCTGTAGTTGTTTCCTCAGACAAACCTTTTATGGATTTAAGTAGATCTTTATAATCTTTATGCATTATTGCTGTTAAATCACCGCCATCATCTAATAACATGTTTGGCTTCCAATCTTTTTTTCCTTCTATAGTTTGTTTTATGCACCATAAATATTCTTCTTCGGTTTCTCCTTTCCAGGCATAAACTGGAATTCCTTTTTTTGCTATTGCAGCAGCAGCATGATCTTGTGTTGAAAAAATATTACATGATGACCACCTAACCTCAGCACCTAATTCAACGAGTGTTTCTATGAGAACAGCAGTTTGTATTGTCATATGAAGGCATCCCAAAATCTTGGCTCCCTTAAGGGGTTTTTTGTTTTTAAATTCTTTACGTAACGCCATTAGACCTGGCATTTCACTTTCGGCTATTGATATCTCTTTTCTACCAAAATCAGCTTCGTTAATATCTTTTACTTTAAAATCTTCTGACATAATTTTCATCTATTTAACAAGTTAATATAAAATTATCAACTTATTGCTAAATTTTAATTATTTACAAATTGGCAAGAGAACTTCGATTCTTGCGCCTTTTTTGCTACCAGTTTGATTAGAAGCCAAAATTGAGCCACCATGCAATTCTATAATATTTTTAACAATATTTAGCCCCAAACCTGAATGCTCACCAAATTTTTGAGGCCTATTACTATAAAATCTGTTAAAAATTTTATCGATA
>TARA_B100000686_G_scaffold293710_1_pt1 | contig 15952 bp, 16 predicted proteins | sample TARA_B100000686 | Tara Oceans TARA_B100000686 (sample SAMEA2622733) | marine metagenome | biome: marine biome (ENVO:00000447); feature: marine epipelagic mixed layer (ENVO:xxxxxxxxx); material: "saline water (ENVO:00002010), including plankton (ENVO:xxxxxxxx)" | depth 150 m
TTGACATAGAGACTGGTGAATTAATTTGGTATCACAGAGTTGAAAAGCCTGCTGAATATGTAGGTAAGGTAAGATTTACAAGAACAAAAAAATACGCTCCGGCTGGTTCAGCTGTTTGGAACACTCCAGGAATAGATGTAACAAGCAATCTAGTTTTTTTTGGAACTGGACAAAATACCCAGTCACCAGCATCTGAATTTAGTGATGCAATCATAGCTCTCGACTTAACTACAGGCAAACGAGTGTGGTCTACCCAAACCTTAGCAGGGGACGCGCACAATGTAGCTTGTGAAGTGCCTATGGCAAGACAATGGGGATGTCCAGTTGAAAACGGACCTGATTTTGATTTCGGTGCTTCTGTTATTAAATCAATAACAAGCAACAAACAAGAAGTATATCTAGCAGGTCAAAAGTCAGGTTGGGCATTTGGAATCAAACCAAGTAATGGTGAAATTATTTGGAAGAATAGAATAGGAATGGGTGGGGTGCTTGGAGGTATTCACACAGGTATGGCTACAGATGATAAAAGGCTATATATCACAAATTCTGACCGAGAAGCTGGCAGAAAATACGATTGGGATCCTAGACCAGGAGTTTATGCCTTAAATATTGATACAGGTAAAATAATTTGGACTTTTCCTCTTGTAGATGACTGTAAAAAAAGAAATGAAATTTTTACTGAAGGTTATTGCTTTAATGGTTTCTCTGCACCTCCTTCAGTTGGGTCTGATGTAGTTTTTGCTGGTGCATTAGACGGAAGGCTTTTTGGTATAGAAAAAAATACAGGAAAGTATTTGTGGGAATTCGATACACTTCAATTTTTTCAGACAGTAAATGGAACAGAAGCTTTTGGTGGCTCTATGGACATAGCTGGACCATTAATAACTGAGAATCAATTAATAGTTGTAAGCGGTTATGGAACTCATGGTCAGTTTCCAGGTAATGTTCTTTTAGTATTTGAATTATAAAACTAGAAAAGGTGAATCTATGCTTAAAAAAACACTGTTAATTTTTTCTTTCTTCTTAACTTCTAGTTTTGTTATAGCTAGCGACTTAATTGGTAATGCTTGTGATGGTTTAAATCCTCCTTTAGGAAAATCTATAGTATCTCTCCAGCATGAAGGTAAAAATAGATCTTATCGATTATATGTCCCTAAAAATTATAGAACAGACAATCCAACGCCTTTGTTAATTAATTACCATGGCACAGGAAGTAATGCTGAGCAGCAAGCCCTGTATTCAGATATGGATAGAGTCGCAGATGAGAATAATTTTATCCATGTTAGTCCTCAAGGTTTAGACTTAGATGGAAGGCCTGTCTTTAATGCAGGTCTTACCATGCAGTCTCCCGCAAATAAAAGAGATTTTTCAAAAGAACCTCGTGACGATGTAGATTTCTCAACAAAAATTATCGAAGATATTTCTAACAAATACTGTGTAAATGAAAAGAAAATTTATGCAACAGGTATGTCTAATGGAGGTAGAATGTCCTACCGTATAGGTTGTGACGCAGCAGACAAGTTTGCTGCCATAGCTCCAGTAGCAGGGGTGCTTTCATTGCCTGAAGAAGATTGCCAACCTAGTAAACCAGTTCCTTCAATTGCTTTTCATGGAACCTTAGACTCTATTTCTTCTTATTATAAAGCAGGAGGTTTTTCGACTATGGGGGCTTTAGAGATGTTTTCCTTGTGGGCTAAGAAAAATCAATGTGAAGGTGAGCCTGTAGAGACCTTTAAAAAGATTGATATTATCTGTAAAAGCTACCTGTCTTGTAAAGATGATGTTGAAGTTAAGTTTTGTACTGTTAAAGGTGGAGGGCATTGCTGGCCGGGAAGGCCTTGTAGGTTTGGATCCAGATCGCCCATTAGTGCTAGTGATATGATCGCTGAATTCTTGTTAAGGTTTGAGAGGACATAATGTTGATATGGTCATCTATGGAGTAGCTCTATTAGCTTTTTGCTTTATTACAGGTCTTTTTTTAGGAGATCTTTTAGGAAGATGGATAGGCATAGAAGCTAATCTTGGTGGAGTGGGCTTTGCAATGCTCCTTCTGATAGGGCTATCAGCTTATTTAAAGAAAAAAATCTTATTACCCCCTATAACTGAACAGGGGATAACTTTTTGGAGTGCTATTTATATTCCAATTGTTGTTGCTATGGCTGCGAAACAGAATGTGTTTATGGCATTAGATGCTGGAGGAGTTGCAATAGTTTCTGGTTTCTTAGCTGTTTTAATATCTTTTTTATTAATTCCATTGCTCACAAAGGTAGGAAAAAATGAATCCACTAGAGATTATTGACTCCATTCTTATCAAGAATGGAGTGATTGTTGCCTTTTTAGTAGTGGGAATAATTATCTGGTTTTCATATTTTCTGTCAGAAAAATTAACTAATGGCAAATTTCATGGCTCAGCTATTGCAATAATCATTGGTTTAATCCTCGCTTACTTTGGCGGGTACCTTACTGGTGGAGAAAAAGGTTTAGCAGATATTCAAATATTTTCTGGATTGGCAGTACTGGGTGGTGCGATGTTTAGGGATTTTGCTATTGTTGCTACCGCTTATGGGGTCGATACTTCCGAATTAAAAAAGGCAGGTACCGTTGGTGTTTTATCTCTTTTTATAGGTGTTATTTTGTCTTTCTTAGTAGGTGCAATTATAGCTTCCATTTTTGGATACAAAGATCCTGTTGATATAACAACTTTAGGAGCTGGAACAGTTACTTTTTTAGTCGGTCCTGTAACTGGAACTGCACTAGGAGCCTCTTCAGAGATCATTGCTTTGAGCATAGCAGCAGGACTTATCAAGTCGATTCTTGTTATGGTAGCAACCCCCTTAGTAGCTCCTTACATTGGATTAAATAACCCTAAGTCGGCAATGATCTTCGGTGGATTGATGGGTACCAATAGTGGAGTAGCTGCTGGTTTAGCAGCTACAAACCCAAAACTAGTACCTTATGGAGTTATGACTGCTACTTTTTACACTGGATTGGGATGTTTACTGGCACCTTCAATTTTATTCTTGTTTATCAGGACACTTTATTAAATGTATCAAAAAGAATTTTCAATAATAACTGCAGGTCAAGGCTTAACTGAAATAACAAGTAAAGTTAGAGATATTGTCTATGAATCTAAAAAGGAAAGAGGTTTATGTAATATATTTATTAAACATACTTCTGCATCTTTATTAATTCAAGAGAATGCAAGTTCAGAAGTTTTAGAAGATCTAAATAATTTTTTTAAAATTCTAGTACCTGAAGATGGGAATTACATTCATAACGAAGAAGGTCCAGATGATATGCCCGCTCATATTAAAAACGCACTTACAGAAACTTCCTTACTCGTTCCTATTAATGAAAGAGAGTTAGATATGGGAACATGGCAAGGAATTTTCATTTTTGAACATAGGCACTCAAAATTTAAGAGAAATATAAATGTTTCAGTGTTTGAATAAATCGATTTTATTTTTTTTATTTTTGTCCTTTTATGGGTGTCAAATAATTACAACTTCTAATTTACCTGAGATAAATAAAAGAACTACTGATTATGATTTATGCTTTCCTATGGAATATTCTGAGATGTTTAGTCATGATGAGTACAAAAAATTTAAGTTTCTTAGAGACGTTCAAGTGGAGATAGAGAGTAGGAAGCTTAATTGCGAAGATAGATTTGAAGCTTATGAGAAACTTATATACGAATACTCTAATCATAGTCATGTAGAAGAAACGGACCTTGATAAAATTAATGATAGGATATTTAATAAAAAAGACTGTACTGTATCAAGAAATAAGATTCGGAATTGTAGTAGTAATTAATATCATGACAAAGTTTGCTAAGGCCATCGATAAAACAAGAGTTCGCCATTATCTGATAGCTGACACAGAAGATGAAATTAACTCTTATTGTGAAGAGAAGAAATTAGAAATTTTAAACCGACCCAAGTATGTAGACCCTACAATGGTTTGCCATCATTTTATTTGGGTAGGTAAAAGACCAAGACCTGCACAGTGGAAAGCTTGAATCGTCATATCTAAAACTAATATAACTAATGTATAGGTGAAAAAAGAGCTCAATTAGTTTTAAATGTACTTCAGGGGTCTTCTGTAATCAGGGCCTTTTTCATCCCAGCCATATTCATCATCTGCCCCTACCAATTTAGCGAATTTCTGTGGGTTTCTATCTATCATCTCTTGAGTGACTTTCCATTGATACGCTTCTTGGGTTTTTAATTTTCTGTGACAGAAATAACTAGTTACATTAAGTCTTAAACCTTCCGTTTTTTTAGGAAAAGCTCCATGCCAAATTCCTCCATTAAAAATGATTAGAGATCCAGCTTTGGCTTCTACGGGTATTGCTTTCTTGATGCCTTCACCTGGTTTAGGTTGCCTATACAGTCTATGACTTCCAGGCACCATAGCCATTGCTCCATTTTCTTCATTGTAATCAGTCAGGCAATAAGTTGAGTTAGAGACATCAAACCATGAATTTGGGATTAACCCTTCTGGAGTGCTTGGTCTTGTATCGCTATGTAGACCCAGTGACTCACCATATCCTTCACCTTGCCATTTAATGAAAGCAGTCATACTTGAGAGCTGTTGAGTGCCTTTCATGAGGTAATCCATCATCACATTCAAAGTTGGGTTCATTAACCATTTTTCAAATATAGGGTCTGCCATTAATAGGTAATAAAGCAAAAATTGACTTTCAGTTTGGGGTTGAGCTTTATATTTTCCTCTGTCTCCATTTTTATTTATTGAAAACTTTTTCCCAGTTCTTTCATCGCACAAACGTAATACCGTTTTTCTCATTTTGTTAAGGAAGTTTGTTGAAGCAACCTTTTTTGGAGGTATTACTGTAAATCCATCAATCTCAAGGTCATTGATATTGCTTTGTAAACCAAGTTTTTTTATCTGGCTTAAATTTTCACCCAAGTAAGGAGGTGTTTTTCCTTTAGTCTTTGTCATAGATTAACCTTCCTAATACTTTTCATGTTAGCTCTTATTAAATCACTCTTCAATTTGACTTAAATATCAAATTCCGCTTTCTCTAGAATTATTCCTTTCTCATCTTTTAAAAACATCTTTATGTTTCTAGAATTAATTTTTATCAGTCCATAGTTCATGTTGTAGTGCATCTTGCCAAGAAGAAGAGGGTCAGTTTCATTCCAGACAGCAGCTACCAATCTTGGTAAAGGTTTATTTAAAGAAGAGCTAGTAATCTCGTAAAGATTACCTTTCTTGTATATACCTGATTTATGCCTATCCCCAGAGATAAGTAAAACGGGTTTGTTAAATCCTTCAATTAAATTTAAAAGCCGTTTTTTTTCATGAGGAAAGTTACTCCATTTCTCAAATCCATGGTTGCTAGCAAGAATTTGTATAGAAGAAGCAAGAATAACTATATCAACATCTTCTTTAAATTTAGATTCAAGCCATTTCCATTGCCTTGGGCCCAGAATGGTTTTAGTTTCATCTTTAGTTGCCTTATAGTTTCTCTTTTCTCCTTCTAAAGCTGATCTAAAGTATCTAGTATCTAAACCAATCAATAGAATTTTTTTGTCATTTAGAATCCTTTTTTCAGAAAAATAAATACCTTCCTGGTTGTGCCTTCTATCTTTTTTATCTACCTTCCAGAAGTCGAGGAATAATTTTTGTGATTCACGCTTTAATCGATATTCAACACCTCCATCGTTTAATCCATAGTCATGATCATCCCAAATTGCAATAGGACTCAGTTTTTTTAACCATTGGGGAAAAATAGATGCTTGTTTTTCATAAGAGGTTCTCATTTTATTTAGCTCACCTGAATCAGAGTCTCCATATACGTTGTCACCTAAAAAGAAAAAATCATTTAAACCTTCCTTTTCAACTGCAGACCAAATCTCTTGCGGCTTGTATTCATCTATACAGGAACCGAATCCAATGGTGAAAGTGGTCTTATTTTCGATACCATAAATTTTTAGACAACTTATTAAGAGTAAAAAAAGAAGAGAAGTTTTGATTAAATTAAATAGCTTCATAATTTTTTATCATACTAAGATTAACTTATATAAAGTAAAGATATAGACTCAATGTAATATATTTATGAAATGAAGAAAAAAAGAATTTTATTTTTGATTGTTTGTTCAAGTCTATTTATTTTCCAATCTTGTTCAACTACTCCAACTTACCCTCTAACAAAGAAGGTATCTCAGGTAGACCTATTATATGAAGTTAAAATAGAAGATCCATACAGATGGTTAGAAGATTTCAATAGTAAAGAGACTCAAGCTTGGGTAGATGATCAAAACAAGTTAACTAAAAAATACATATCTAAAAATAAATACCGAAAGAAAATTAAAAAAGATCTAGAAGCTATTTGGACTGGGGAATCTAAGAGCATCCCTACTATTAGAGGTGAGAAGACGTTCTTTTATTTTAATGATGGTACATGGCAACAAAGTAAATTCATGGTGCAAAAGTGCCTAGCTTGTGCAGCTGAGTTATTAATTGACCCAAATAATTTTTCTAATGATGGTACGGTCTCGCTTTCTTCGGTGAGTATAAGCCCCAATGGTGAATATGTAGCTTATTCAGTTTCAGATGGTGGTTCTGATTGGAAAACTTGGAAAATTATAAGAGTTAGAGATAAAAAAATTTTAAAGGATGAGATTCAATGGACTAAATTTTCTTCAGGAAGTTGGGAGTCTGACAATTCTGGTTTTTATTATCAAAAGTATCCTAAACCAAAAGGTGATGCTCTTTCAGATATCAATAGAGCTCCTCAATTATTTTTTCATCAAATAGGCACTTCACAAAATGAAGATAAACTAATTTATGAGAGACCAGATAGGCCTAACTGGTCTTGGGGGATTCAAGTTACTGAAGACGGTCTACATAGACTTTTGTCTGTAGGAGAGGGCACGGATGAAAGAAATAGGTTGTATATTAAAACTTCAAATGAAGATTCTTTTTCTCCATTAATAGACAAACTAGAAGCAACTTATATTTTCCTTGGAAGTAAAGGATCAAGTCTTTGGTTTTTTACAAACAAAGACTCTCCCAATGGAAAAATAGTGAAGCTTGACGTTAGTCAAAAGCAATCTTTTACCTGGTCAGATGTTATTAAAGAATCTGAATTGCCTATTACAGGCTTTAGTCTCATAAATAATAAGTTTGTAATTGAATATTTAGTTGACACTCAATCTAGAGTTGACTTTTTCAATTTAAAGGGTGGATTCTTATCTACTCTAGATTTACCAAAAGAAGGATCTATTTCTGGTTTTTATGGAAAAATGAAAGATAGATTCTCCTATTTTAGTTTTACAAATTATGTAACTCCCACAACTATTTATAAGATAGATATGAACAGTTTAAGTTACAAAGAATATTGGTCTGAGGTTTTACCAAAATTTAAATCCATTGAATTCACTACCAGTATTAAATTTTATGAATCTAAAGATGGTACTAAAATCCCGCTTCATATAAGCCATAAGAAAGATACAAAACTCAATGAGGATACACCTGTCTTGCTCTATGGTTATGGAGGTTTTAATATTTCTATTCTTCCATCTTTTAGTAAAACTTATTTAGCTTGGATGAATCAAGGAGGGGTGGTTGCTGTAGCTAACTTAAGGGGTGGTTCGGAGTATGGAGATACTTGGCACGAAGGCGGAATGCTTTTAAATAAACAAAATGTTTTTGATGATTTTGCTTATGCTGCAAAATTTCTACATGCTAATAAATTAGGCAGTTCTGGATCTACGGTTATCCAAGGTAGGTCCAACGGTGGATTGTTAGTAGGAGCTACCATGCTCCAAAATCCAGAACTTTTTGCTGTGACAATTCCACAAGTAGGGGTTATGGATATGTTGAGGTTTAGCAAATTTACTATTGGCTGGGCCTGGGAAAGTGATTATGGCTCTGTTGATAATAGGGAAGAATTTTTTAATCTTCTTTCATATTCTCCTTATCACAATATTGAAGCAGGTGTTTGCTATCCTCCTACTCTAATTACAACGGCAAATAGGGATGACAGAGTGGTTCCTTCTCACTCATTTAAATTCGCTGCAAGATTACAAGAACTTCAAGGGTGTGATAATCCAGTTCTATTGAGAGTTGAAACAAGGGCAGGTCATGGTTCTGGTACTCCTAGAAATAAGAGGATTGATGAGATAGCAGATATTTATGGATATGCCTTATCTGTTATCAAAGATAGGTAGATTTAATTAATTAACTTTAAAGTGCTACTATAAAAAAATGTCTGTAATACAAGAAAAGCCTGATGAAACTTTAAGTACTGTTCAGCCTTTTAATTTCTCTAAAGAATTCTCTAATAAGCTCAAAAACCTAGACCTTTTAAAAACTGTAGATCAGATAAAAGATAATGGCTACGCTGTAATGGATGCTAGTGTTTCTGAAGAGTTTAATGAAAGATTAAGGGAAACGTGCATCAAATTAGCTAAAGAAACTAAAGGACCAGCAAAAGGCTATGCTGCTGCAGTATTGCTGGGTAGAGATCCTATCTTTGAGGAAGTTGTTTTGAATCCAAAAATTCAGGCAATGGTTGAGGTGATGTGTGGGAAGGGAGCTCTATTATCTCAGTTAATTGCTAGCATTAGGCCTAAAGGATCTCCTGAAATTGGTTTACACGCGGATCAGAACTGGACCCCAGCACCTTTTCCTGTTCACAATCAACTTTTTACACTTTGTTGGGCTTGTGATGAATATACAAAAGAAGGCGGTTGTACGAAGGTTATCCCCAAGTCACACTTAAAAAGAAGACATCCTCTACCTGAAGAAATAACAGCGCAAGAAGGAGCTGTCCCAGTAGAGTGTTCTGCGGGTTCAATAATTATGTGGGATGGTTCTATTTGGCATAGTAATTATCCAAGAAACTTAGATGGTGAAAGGGTAGTTATCCATATAACTTTCAGTCGTTTAGCTTTAAGAACGGTCGAAAGTTATGATCATCTAGATGACAAATGGCTGAAGAATAAACCAAAAGAATTAGCTACTATGCTTGGAAGAGATGATTTCTTAGGACACAAAGACTACTTAAAAGGAGGGGCAGGAGGGGAAGTTGAAAAACTTGTCGAAACCTTTACTCGAGTGAGAACTTAGTAAGTGAACAAATCAACTGATCAGCAGGGATGGTTAGATAAAGTTTCTGAAGAAACTATAGAATCAGATTTAAACATCATTGATCCACACCATCACCTTTGGCCTAGTCCATCACGCACTGATGGAGTTAAGCCAGAAGAAAGGTATTTATTAGAAGATCTATGGAATGATACTGAGTCAGGGCATAAGGTTCTGAAAACTGTTTTTGTAGAATGTGGGCAAGGCTTCTTTAAATCTGGTTCTGAAGCAATGAAACCAATAGGTGAAACTAAATTTGTAGTTGAAGTTTCTAAACAAGCTAAGGCTGATAGATCGAAAGCGCAAATAGAAGGAATAGTTGGGCACGCTGATATGATGCTAGGAAGTTCAGTTAGAGAAGTACTAGAAGCCCATATTGAAGAAGGTAAAGGCCTGTTTAAAGGAATCCGTCATGGAGCAAGTTGGGACGAAAGTAATCAAATAAGGAACTCCCACTCTAATCCAATTAGACATATTTATTTAAATGAAGATTTTCAAAAGGGGATTGAGCAATTAGACTCTTTAAATTTAACCTTAGATGCTTGGAATTACCATAAACAAATCAATGAATTATGTGAACTATCTAAACTATTTCCTAATCTAAAGATAGTCCAAAATCATTTTGGAGGACCTTTAGGAATTGGTCCATATTCAGATAGACAAGAGGAAGTTTTTCATGAATGGAAAGACTCAATCTATAAACTATCGGAGCAGTCAAATGTTTATATTAAATTGGGTGGACTAGCTATGCCTATTAACGGATGGGGTTGGCACAAAAGAAGGCTACCAGCTACATCCGATGAACTTTTTGAGATACATGGTAAATATTATCTTCATGCTATTGAGTGCTTTGGGCCTGAACGTTGTATGTTTGAAAGTAACTTTCCTGTTGATAAAAAGTCAATCTCTTATAATGTTCTTTGGAATGGGTTTAAAAAAATTACTACAGGCTTTTCAAAAGAAGACAAAGACCATCTCTTTTATGATACCGCTCTAGAATTTTATTCTCTTTAAACAAGTAAAGGGTTTCCAACATCCTTACTCCCAACTTTATCAGGAGGAGACTGGTCAAAATTTTGAATTTTAGCTGCCTCTTCTCTGATTAATTCAGGAGAACCTAGTAGTTGTCTGTTTAAACCTATTCTTTTAAACCAATAGTGCAACCCTAATTCATCTGTAAAGCCCATACCTCCATGCACTTCAGTAGCAGTTTTTGAAATCTGTTGTCCAACCTCTGAAACATGAGCCTTTGTATGACAAGCCATTAATCTCGCTTGAGAAGGATCGTGATCATAGCAATGAGCTGCATGCCACATCATGGAATGGCAAGGCTCTAATTCAGCAGCCATCTCAGCGCACATATGCTTCACTGCTTGGAAAGACCCAATAAGTCTTCCAAATTGTTTTCTTTCTAGAGAATAAGCAACAGCTTTATCCAACATAACTTGAGAAGCTCCTACAGTATCTGCAGAAAGCATTAGTCTTCCTGCATCCAATATCTTATTAATGATATCTTTGTTATTTTCAGACCCTGGAAGAATATCAGCTTTTACATTCTCAAGTTTTAGCTCTATTGAAGGTCGAGTTTTATCTACAGTTATCAGGTCAGTGATTGAAATGCCTTTTGCCTTCGCATCTATTAAGAAAAGCTCACCAGCCTTATTAGATAGAATATAAGCATCTGCACCTTTGCCGTCTATTACAAAAAGAGATCTTCCTGATATTGAATCGTTAGAAAAAGTTATAGCAGCGTCTTCACGAGCTCCAACAAACTCAGAAATACCTATACCAATAACTTTCTCTCCACCAGCTATTTTGGGTAACCAAGTTTCTTTTTGAGATTCACTTCCAGCTAAAGTGAGAGCAATAGGGGCCATAACATAAGCTCCAGCATACGGAACAGGTGCAGTTCCAGATCCAAGTACTCCTGCTACTACAGAAGCAAACAACATATCTAGCTCTAGTCCTCCAAACTGTTCAGGTACTAAAAGTCCGCTTATTCCTAGTTCAAGAAGCCCTTTATGAATTTCTTCAGCTTTAGAGGTATCTCCACTAGCAACATCTTTAATGTTTTCTAGAGGAGCATTGTCCTCGAGATACTTTTTAATATTATCTTGTAGGCTTTGCTGTTCTTCTGATAGTCCAAAATACATAGTTATGCTCCTTGTACCTTGGGTTCTTTGGGCATACCCAAAGCCCTTTCACTTATAATATTTTTTTGAATCTGATTGGTACCACCACCGATAATTAATCCGAGGAAATACATATAAGACATCTGCCAAGAGCCACTGTCTCTTAAATGAGGGCTGTCCTCATACAAGGTTCCTATTTCTCCCATGGCATCAATTGCAAGTCCTTCCAGTTCATGTCTAAGCTCTGTACCAATGAGTTTAGTTATAAATCTAGCCATAGTTGTATCCTGACCTTTATTAATAGAACTAGAAAGTAACCTTAGCGCATTCGCTTGTTGAGCTAATACTTTTCCTTGAATTCTAAGCAGTCTGTCTCTGAAGGCAGGCTTATCTATAACTCTTTGTCCGTCGATTGTTTCTGATTTCATAAGATCTATTAGCGCATACAGTCTATTCATCATCACGTCTGGATCTGCCAAGGAACCTCTCTCGTGGGTTAAAGTTGCATTAGCAACTTTCCAACCTTCACCACGTTTTCCAACAATATTGGTAGCAGGAATTCGAACATCAGTAAAAAATACTTCATTAAAATCAGCATCACCTGTCATTTGCATAATAGGTCTAATTTCAATTCCAGGTGTATCCATGGGAATTAATAGATAACTTATTCCTTGATGTTTAGGTGCCTCAGGTTCTGTTCTTACTAGACAAAAACACATTTGTGCGAATTTAGCTGTACTAGTCCAAATTTTTTGTCCATTAATTACCCATTCATCTCCATCTAGTTCACCCTTAGTTTGGAGACTGGCTAAGTCACTTCCGGAGTTAGGTTCTGAATAACCCTGACACCAAATGATTTCTCCTCTAAGAGTAGGTTTAACGTAGTTTTGTTTTTGCTCTTCAGTTCCTAGTTCCAAAAGGGTAGGAACAAGCATTTGAATCCCTTGTCCACCTAAAGGTTTTGGTATAGGGGATTTAGCAAATTCTTCGGCAATTATTCTAGTTTTTAATATATCCACTTCTCCCCCAAAGCCTCCATACTCTTTTGGAGTAGATCTAGCAAAATAACCATGGTCAATTAGTTTTTGTTGCCAATTAACTCTTTCTGTACTTCTTAGAGATTTTCCTACAAGATTGATACCCTCATTTTCTTTAATAAAGGCCTTAACTTCTTCTCTGAAATCATCGTATTCAGGTCCGTATTCTAAATCCATGAAAAGACTCCTTGGTTGGTTATAAATAAGACCCTTAGAATAATTCTTGTTTTAAAAGGAAACAAGAAAAAATTAAAAAAGATAGGGGATGATAGCTTTACGATCTGAGGGGTAATTAGTAAATTGATTTTTATACCATTTATGATTTGCGTAAGCTCTTGGAATTAAATTAGCTGCAGTCCAAATAAAGAAAATTAGTCCTGCAAAACTCCAGGTCATAATCGCCCAACCTAACCATTCGATAATTTCTCCTAAATAATTTGGACAAGATACTCTATTGAAGAAAAAACCTTGAGGAATTCTATAATCCTTCTCTTCGCCCCTCCTTAAATTTAATAAAACATTATCTGAATGGATATTTAAAAGCATACCAAAAATAAAAATGATAGAACCTAGAATAAATTCAGTGCTTGTTATCCAGTTTGAAGAGTAGCTTGAATAGTTAAAGATCCATAGACCTTGGATAGAGCCGTTTATTAAGTTGAAGATAATAGCAAGAAAGGCTATTGAAATAGGCATAGATTTATTTGAAATCTTAGCTCTAAAGGGCCAAATAAAACTTCTATGAAAATAATGAAGGCACCAAAATCCCAATAAGATTAGTTGAATAAAATTTGGATTGGCAGAAAGAAAAAAGAAAAGGATTAATAAAAGAAGTGCAGGTGACTCCATAATTATCCAACCAATTCTTGAGGGTATACTTAATCCCCATCCTTTTTCTATATGTCTTCCGTAAGGAGCTGTTTTAAAAAACAATACAAGGAAAGTAATAACCGCTATTAAAGTCCAGCCTATTAAAAAAGAATTGTATAAGTTCACTTATTACTCAGAAGTTTTATCTTTTCTTGAGTATTTTGTTTTATCTCTAAAAGTTTTAGCTTTATTAAATTTACCAGAGTTCTTAGCTACTGGATTTCTTCTTGAAATTTTTTGTTTTTTACCCATTTAAGCCAAATAGTACTGCTATTGATATAGTTAGGATAGTTCCTGATAAAACAACATACACAGATGTTATTAAACGGTCTATCCATTCACTCTGCAACAATACATTATGACTTATTGACTCTAGACTTCTAATGGCCATTGGCTGTCCAGAAGGTTTATTTTTCTTATATAAATCGTTCATACTGTATAAATATACAGTATATTTGAAATTATGCAATTATTTAGGCTTTACTTTCTGTTGCACCTAAATAATATAAAGCTATATTATTTTTTAAAGAGAAATTATGAGTAACTCCAAATATCATTTCCAATCTTTAGTACTACTGGGAACAATCCTGTTATTAATATCAGGCTGTTCAGATGATTCTTTGAACATCCAGAGTCAAACTGAAGATAGTTCAAAGATAAATAAAGAAGAAACCCAAAGTTTTAATGAAGATAGAAACCTCTATTTTGGTGACACTCATGTGCATACGAAGTATTCATTTGACGCCTATATTTTCGGTACCACAGCCAATCCTGATGATGCTTATAGTTTTGCTAAAGGTAACTCCATTAAACACCCTTTAGGTTTTGACATGCAGTTAAGTGAGCCATTGGACTTTTACGCAGTAACAGACCATGGGTTTTTTCTAGGCATGTTTGAAAAATTAGCAGATACATCGCATCCAGCTTCCTCTTTACCTGGTGCTGATCCCTATCATGATATTAACGCTCCAGGAAATACCGGAATAGATTCAATATCTAGAAGAAGAAATGCTTTCTCAAATTTCTTTTGGTTAAGTACCTTTGGAAATAAATTTAGTCAATGGAGAGCTTTAAACTTTAAAAATAACATTGCTCTATCAATGCCAATGTTTGACTACGATATTCATAAATCTGCCTGGAAGGAGATAGCAGAGTCAGCAGAGAGAAATTACGAACCGGGAAAATTTACAACTTTTATTGGATATGAATTTACAACTAATTCAGGTGATTTAGAAGGAGGGAACTTACATCGGAATGTTCTTTTTGAAAGCTCTGACTATCCCAAGAGGCCTTGGACTAGAATAGACTCAATGAATCCTGAAGACCTCTGGAATTGGATGGATAGATTGAGAGGCAAAGGATTAGACTCTATAGCTATTCCTCACAATTCTAATGGTTCAAATGGCAGAATGTTTGAAACCAAATATTGGAATGGAAATTTAGTAGATAGTTCTTATGCAGACTTAAGAATGCGCAATGAGCCCATTGTGGAAAGTACTCAAGTTAAAGGTACTTCCGATACGCATCCACTTCTATCTCCTAATGATGCTTGGGCAGACTTCGAGATCTTTCCTTACAGGATTGGTAGAGGTAAAACTTTCAGTGACCCTGATGGAAGTTATGTTAGACAGGCATATAAAAGAGGTATGGGCTTGACTTGGGAAGGCAGAGGAAATCCTTATAAGTTTGGTGTTATTGGTTCAAGTGATACTCACACAGCAGCAGGTGCATTTGTAGAGTCAGACTTTTATGCCAAAGTCGGAGTCCTTGATGGTCTACCTCCATTAAGGGGAACGATTCCTTTAGATGATGAAGAATATAAAATGCTAACTTCAGATGACAATAACTCAAATTTATTTACTGAAATGGAACAAGGCAGGTATGTTGATACTTATTATTCTTTATGGAGCGCTTCTGGATTAGCTGCAGTGTGGGCAGAAGAAAATACGCGTGAATCAATTTTTGCTGCATTTAGAAGAAAAGAGACCTATGCAACTAGTGGTAATAGAATTAGGCTAAGGTTTTTTGCTGGCTTTGACTATCAAGATCTAAATTTAGAAGCAAAAAATTTAGTTAAAGAAGCTTACAAAAGGGGAGTGCCTATGGGGAGTGACCTTGTGGCTGAAGATAAAAAAGCTCCAACATTTCTTATTTGGGCTCAGAAAGATCAAAGAACTACTTCACTACAAAGACTTCAGGTTATAAAGGGTTGGGTAGATCCGAGTGATGGCAGTAGCCATGAAGAGATTTATGATGCAGCCTGTTCTGATGGGTTAATTGTAAACCCAAAGAATTTTCGTTGTCCTGATAATGGAGCAAGAGTAAATTTAGCTGACTGTTCTGTTTCTAATTCAGGTTCAACAGAGTTAAAGACGCTCTGGTCTGATCCAGACTTTAACCCAAACCATAATGCTTTTTATTATGTAAGAGTATTAGAAAACCCTTCTTGTAGGTGGACGGCTTGGGATGCGGTTAAGAATGGACGAGATCCACGGGAGGATTTAGACCCAATTATTCAAGACAGGGCTTGGTCTTCTCCTATTTGGTATATTTCAGAAGCGGAGAATAAATAAATGAGATACTTTTTTCTGATTTTTTTATTTTTTGTACTTTCAAGTTGTTCTAATGATGCTGAAGTAATAGAAGATTATTCATATGTAAAAGAAACTGTGAATAAAAGAACAACTGAATACAACGAGTACCGTAATGTTTACTTTGGAGATACTCATATTCACACAACTTATTCATTTGATGCTTACCTACTAGGTAACATGAACACTCCTGATGAAGCTTATC
>TARA_B100000686_G_scaffold355177_1_pt1 | contig 15947 bp, 12 predicted proteins | sample TARA_B100000686 | Tara Oceans TARA_B100000686 (sample SAMEA2622733) | marine metagenome | biome: marine biome (ENVO:00000447); feature: marine epipelagic mixed layer (ENVO:xxxxxxxxx); material: "saline water (ENVO:00002010), including plankton (ENVO:xxxxxxxx)" | depth 150 m
GCCTCGATCTCCTTCTCTGTGTCGCTTTCCGCGGCTGCCCTCCTCTTGGACTCGTCCTCTGTCCTCTTTTTCGTATCCTGGGTCATCTTCCTCTGTTCCGCGGATTTCTGCTCCAGTTCGCCCCTCTTCTTCTGCCCGAAGGCTGTCTTCTTCTCGAATGTCTGTCTCGACTTCACCAGGGCTTCCAGTTTCTTCACTGACTCCTTCCTCTCTGCTTCCGACTTTTCGACCTCCTTCTCCGCGTCCGCGGCCCTCTTCTCCTCTTCCGCTAGCTTGATCTCAGCACTTTTCTCGTCTTGCTCCGCCTTCTTGGCTTTGTCAGCAGCTGCCTTGGCTGAGGCCTGCGCAGACTTGGACTTTGAGACGGATTGGTCGGCCTCCTTCTTTGCGACGGACGCCTTGGCCTCTGCTGCGTCTCGGTCCACAGTGGCCTTCTTCAGCTTGCTCTCGGCTTCCTTGGCCTTCGCACGTGCGTCAGTGAGCGTGTCTCTCGCCTTCTCGGTGGCGGCCATGCTGTCGTCCCTGGCCTTCTCTGCAAGGTCTAGGGCCTTCTCGGCCTCCTTCTGCTTCTTCTCGGCCTCCTTCCGGCCCTCTAATCCCCTCTTGGCGTCCTCCCTCGCCTTCTTCAGGAGGCTCTCGATTCTAGTCAGCTCCTTCTCCGCTTGCTCCTTTGCCTTCTCGGCCGCCTTGGCCTTCCTTTCGGCCTCCTGTCGTGGCTTTACGGAGGACTGGTATTCCCTTTCGGCCTTCTTCGCCTTTTCACTAGCCTCCTTTGCCTTGGATAGCGCCGACTCCTTGGCCTTGTTGGCCTGCGTGAGCCTCTTCTCCGCTTCCTCCTGCGCCTTCGCCCCCTCTTCCAGCCTTCTCTCGAAGTCATGCAGTATCTTGGCCTGCTCCTCTGTGCTTGCACGCGTCTCCTTCACCAGCTTGGCTAGGCTCGATATCTTGGATTTTAGATCCTTGGTTTTGTCCGTTACCCCCTGTAGCTTTGCCTTCTCAGCTGCTCCTTTCTTGCTCTCGGAATTCAGCTCGGCCTCGGCCTTCTTCAGATCTGCCTCGGCCCTCTTGTGCCTGCTCTGCAGGTCGCTCAGCTCCTTGGAAAGCTGTGAGATCCTCTCCGAGTCCTTCTTCGACTTCGACTTCTCCCTCTCCAGCTGCCTCTTGGCATCGGATGCTCCCTTCGAGGAGTCCTCTGCCTTTGACTTGGTAGACTCTAGCTGCCTCTCCAGGTTCTCAATCTTCTTTGAGTTCCCGCTTCCGGACTTCTTCTGCCGGGCCAGGTCAGCCTCCGCCTTCTTCCTGGCCGAGTCTTCGGATTTCAGCTTCCGCTCGGCATCGGCCTTGGCCTTCTTTAGCTCGACTATCTTCTTGGCTAAATCCTTCGAGGAGGAGCTGAATTTGGCTAGCTCCCCCTCTGCCCTTTCCCTTGCTTTCTTCGCATCCTCAAGGCTCTTCTCGGCATCTGCCCTCTCCTTGGCGGCGTCCTTCTGTGCCTTCTCCTTCTCCCCCGCCTTCTTTGCCTCGGCCTCCGCCTTCTTCTTTGCGGCCTCAGCCGCCTTGTTCTCGGCCTCCGCCTTCTTCTTGGCGGCTGTAGCTGCCTGCTTGTCTTTGGCCGCATTGCCGCCCTTGCCGTCAGCCATGGGGAGGTCTTGGTAGTCCGGATATATTTAGGATGCGGAGGCTCATCCCCGGATGTCCGAAACATTCCCCGTGCCAATTGGGATTAGCTTACTATTGCTGGTTGGAGGTTTCTGCCTTTGAATTGCCTAGATTTCATTACGTCGATTACGTAAGACGCCTTCTTTACGTGGACTTCCACAGTTGACTCTGACTCTCCGACACTAATCTCTCCGATAGCTACCTCCGGGACCCTTGCCTCCTTCAGTATCCAGTTGGCTAGTGAGAGCTTTGAAGCGTCCTTACTCCCTACTGATAGTCTGAGTGAGACCATTCCGAAGCTGTCTGACAGCTCGTCCCAGTCCTCCTTCAGCCGTGCCATCTCTTTGCCTCCACCCGGTAGTTCTGGTGCGCTCACCACCGGGATGCTCATGCCCCATGTGTTGGCGATTTTGTCCAGCATTCCTAGCTCGGTGCTGCTAACGAAGCTCCAGGCCTGGCCACTGCGCCCCATCCTCCCAGTCCTCCCTATCCTGTGGACGTATACCTCGGTCTCGTCAGGGAGGTCGTAGTTGACCACATGTGTGATGCCATCGACGTCCAGCCCTCTTGCCGCTACGTCTGTTGCTACCAGGATCGCCTTCCTCCTTTCTCTGAAGGCGTCAAGGATCCTCTCTCTCTTGTTCTGTGCCATGTCACCGTGTAGTGAAGACGAGTCTACTCCTTGCCTTTCCAGTCTCTCGTCCAACATGTCTACCATCCTCTTCGTATTGGTGAAGATCAGCATCTGGTCCCCCTCTTCCATGTTCGAAATTATCCTCCCCAGTGCCCACATTTTGTTTAGGCGCCCCACCTTAATCGCGAATTGGTCTATCTCTGGGACTTCTACTTCTAGGTCCTCGCTCATTACGTGCACGGGATCATTGGTGAACTCGTCCGCAGCTTCTAGGACCTCCTGGGGGAATGTAGCGCTGAACAGCATCGTCTGCTTCCTCCCTCCCATTTTTTCTACGATCCATAGTACGTCTGGGAAGAATCCCATATCGAGCATCCTATCTGCCTCGTCGAGACAGAATATCCCTATCGAAGAGAGGTCGATATGACCTCTCTTTGTCATGTCAATTACCCTCCCAGGGGTTCCCACTATCACATCCACCCCCTTGTCTAGGAGCTTGGCTTGCTTTTCCAGATCAGTCCCCCCATAAACCGTCTCTATCCTCAGCCCCTTTTTTCCCTGCAGGGACACAATTTCCTCGGATACCTGGACCGCGAGCTCCCTAGTTGGGCACAGTACCATGGCCTGGACCGAGCCTTCCGGTGAGCATGCTTCTATGATGGGTATTCCGAAAGCAGCGGTTTTCCCTGAACCTGTACGGGCCTGTCCGACTACGTCGATCCCTTTGCGAGCGACAGGTATGGCCTCGACCTGAATTTCCGTTGGCTCGTCCCACCCGAGTCCGCTGATAGCCTCTGAGATGCTGCTCTCTAGGTCCCAATCACTGAATCTCGGTGGCGACATCGTTAGTCCTCAGGACCAAGTCTCAGCGTCTCTGATGTCCTTCTGGAGCTCGCCCATCCAGTACTTCTTGCAGTTCTCCTTGGTCAGGAACTGATCTTTGCTCGAGAAGCCGTGGTTGTAGTGGCCCTTGTCCGCATTCGCCCACTGGTCCTTCCGGCGCTTGTGGAACTTCTGAAGCACGTGGTTCCTCATGTATTGCCTGAACTTCAGAGCCTTGATACGATTCTCACCTTTTGGCGTGACGCCGTTCCACAGGTTCTCGAAACGAGCTAACTTCTCATCGAATTCGTCGCTCATTTGCTTTCCTCGCTGGGCGGGCGACCTGACCGGTGTTTATCATCCTCTCGCAAGCTAGATGGGGCATGCTGGACCACTTCCTCTCCTTCTGGAGCCACGTATTCGACGGGGGCTAGCTTCAGGTTTTTCTGCTCCTCAGTACCCTCGAAATCTAGATCCATCGCTAGGGATTTCAATCTCTTCCTGAGGCCAGGATCCTTTTCCTTCTTGAGCAAGTCTCCAGCAGCCTCTCTGAGCTCCTGCCCCGAGAGTATTATCGATATCTGGCCGATACAAGCCCTCCTCATCTCCAGGTCCTTGTCTGCGGCTCCACGCAATATCATCTGAACGACTCTTGGGCTCTGGATATCCAGCTTCTTTAGGGCCTTTATCACAGACTGCCTGATAGTTCTGTCATCCTCCCCTATGCTCGACTCCACTAGTATGGCCGCCACTCTTGGCTCGACGTCCGCAAGTATTGTCAGAGTCTTCGAGGCATTCCTCCGGACTCTGACCTCTTGGTCAAGAAGTGACCAGCTAATCAGGTCCCATGCCTCTGCGCCCCCCTTTGAGGCGATTGTCCTAAGAACCTTAGAGCCCCTAACCCTTAGATCATCATCGTCTTCTCTGATGATCTCATCAAGGTGCAGGCAACCCACTTCAGGCCACTCTTTGGCGGCCAGATTTAGGGTCGCGAACGCATTGTCTCTATGCTCCTTCCTATCGTCCCTGAGCTCTCTCCGCAGAAGCTCTTCGCAACCAGAAGGAAACATTGGGGCGACCTTTCTCAGGCATGCCATGGCCTCCTCACGCACGGATTTTTCATCGTCTAATAGCCTATCCGAAAGGCAGTGGAACAGTATTCCTTGTCTCCTGAGTGCAAATGGCGGCAGGGATTTTAGAGCAGCAATTCTCACGTCGGGGTAATCGTCTTCCAAAGCGTCAACAAGTGCCTCGTAAGCCCTCTCAGAGTCTCTATCGGCTGCCCTGTGGAGCGCCTTTATTGCATCAATCCTCCCTAGGGTCAATTTTCGACCATCGACACTTATCTCCAACTTAGGCGACTCCCCGGTTGCTAGGGTCACAATTTCTCTCTGTGGAAGCTTCTGCCAAGGTCCACGTTCCGGTGAAAGGGCTGCCAGTCCCTCACTTTTCTTTCTAGGACTTTTTCTTCGACTGATCCTCCTTCCCGTTTTCGGGTCCCGGGCAACGTACTCCCTAGGCATGAAATCGGACGTGGATGCCCCCATCATTTTTCAACCAAGCGCGTCGTTGTTCAGAGGCAAATATCAAGCGCGGCGATACTATGTGGCATTCTGGTAAAGATGCTCAGCGAAACAGAGAAGGAGATATCTATGCTCCTCTATGCATCATTTGAAGGCCAATCAAATCTGGAAATAAGTAAGGATGACCTGGCTCGAATGTGGTCGCTCGAGATGCAATGGTTCTCTCCGGAAGACGCGTCTAAAATAGCTCAATTGCTCCATGAATCAGGGTGGCTAGTCGGGTCCGGAAACGCCCTTTCGCCCTGCCGAGGCTCACTCCGAGAAGTCCCAGAGCTTGGCTGGCAACCATTTCTAAAGGGCTCTGGAATCCCACTCGCCCCTATAGTCGATGAAGAGCAGAAAGTACTCAATCCAGTTCCAGAATCCCCGAAAACCGAGGACCCCGGGAATACGCTTGATTCGGATGATGCCTTGGGAAAGTTGCTCATCGACGTTTCATCGATGTCCGGATTGGAGAGGAGGGAGGTGGTCAGAAGAGCCAAGAGAAAGAGACTTGCCCTTGGCCCTGTGTCTCTGTCGATGGCGGTATTGCTACTGGCCCGAGAGCAGAACCTGGAGATGGATGGGTTAGTCGAATTGATAGAAAATTAGCCACCGTTCCTACCCGTCCTGACCTCTGCAGCCAGTAGTCCCGGCAGAACTAGTAGTGCAAGAACAAGGGAGAAAGCAACTGAGATTGAACTAACCACCCCGAAGTCCCTAATTACGGGAATAGGAGAGAGCAGGAGGACCATGAAACCACAAATCGTGGTTCCTGCGGACATTAGTAGGGCCGATCCGGTATTGGCATACATGTCCCTCATTGCTGGCCAAATTGCCATTCCGGAGGATCTGTTTGCCTCGAACCGCCTCCAAACATGGATTGAGTAGTCTATCCCCAACCCGATTGTCAGTGCTGTGATCATGATAGTTAGGACGTTCCAATTAATTCCTAGAACCGCCATGGACCCAACAACCCATGATCCAGCCAGGCCAACTGGGAGAATGACGAGTAGCGATTGCCCGACCCTCCTCGTCAGCGTAGCCAGTACCATTAGTGACACTGCAAGGCTAACTCCAGTCGAGCTTATGATGGATGAGATTAGCCCGGAGAGTACGTTTGAGAGGGTCATTAGGTCCCCAACAACGTAACTCCTTCCACCTGTGTCCCTCGAAACGATAGAAGCCTCAGCACCCATTTCCTGAGAGATCTGATCAACCATGGCGCTGCTATCTGCCTCGACGTCTATCCTGATTCTGAGGTACTCGATGGCCGAATCATCTTCTGTCAGGCTTACGTGTTGAGCAGTCCTTTCAGACCAGGTAATCCCTCTGAGATGGTCTCCTACCGAGTCGTTAGAGAGTAACGATGTTACTGCGTCGGCCAAGTCGCCCTCAACGAAATCCTCGGCAGGAGCCAAGTCCTCTCCGAAAACTTCGAGGTTGTGCTGGATCCCAAATGACTGGTCCTGCTCTATCGCATCCCCCAATATGCGGTAAATGCTGTCGTAAGATGCCCATTCATTACTGGTGCCAGGGGCCTCGGTCACCACAACTCCGGGCATCCTTGGCAATGAGTCCTCGAGATCTCCTAGGGCCTCGATAAGGTCCTCCTCACTCCCGAAAGATAGCTGATTTTCAGCCGGTTCCACTAGGATGTATACGGACTTGAGGGCATTAACTTCGTATGAGTCGTAGAGGTCGTCTCTAACTTCCATAATCTCCATCTCGTCTTCGGAGAGGAAGTCAGTAAGCTCGAAGCTTGTATCCAAGCCCTGCATGGCGACGACCACGGATCCTGTGGTTATTATCGCAACGAATAGTAGCACCAAAGGGGCATTCGCCCTCTGGAATTCTGTAGCCCTCTCGGCTGCATGGTCCAATTCGAGGCCACGGCTCCTAGAGGCCCCCATTGTTCGCTCAACGTAGACATGCATTGCTCCTACTGTCACCGTGCTTGCTAGGAAAGCAGAAACAACCCCTAGTGCCAGCGTAACCCCAAAGGTTCTGAGAGGCGGGAGTGGGGATAGTGAATTCGCTAGGAAAGCGAAAACTGTTGTTATGACGGCTAGGGACAGGGCGACTCTGAGTTCCATGAATGCCTTGGCCCATGCCTCCGCAGAACTGCTAGAGCCTTCCTTGGCCCTCTCATAGCCTCTTTGAAGGTGAATGGAGTAGTCTATCCCCAGGCCCAGAACCACAGGTGCGACAGCGATCTCGAGAATGGAGAATCGCATCCCTGCGAGGTCAATTAGTCCATAGGTCCACACTAGGGAAGCAAGCAGAGCTGTCAGTGGTGCAGCCACCATTGTGATTGACCTGAAGGCCAGCGCCAGCAGAATCACGACCACTATCACCGCCAGAAGGATTAGCCAGACAAGATTGTCAAGAGTTGACTCGTTGATGTCGTTGCTGATTAGGTCGTCAGAGATTACGCCGTATTCGAGTATCGAATCCCCCTCAAGAAGCTCTCTGATTTTCTTGGCGTGCTTCTGCCTATCCTCGTTACTAAGCCCGCCATCCATTTCAATCAGCCATAGAGTGCTGCTAGCCGATGGCGTGGGGTTTCCCTCGCCGGTTTCTAGCCAATCGCAAATCGGCGAGTATTCAAGATCCTTGTGCAGCATTGCAGATGATGCGAAGGCGGCAGTAGCAATCGTCCTCTCATCACTGCCCACTGCATCGCCGCAATCCTCCTCCTCCCCCAAAACACTGCTCAGCATCTCCTTCCAGTCATCGAAGTCAGACAGGTCACCAGTGTAGTTTCTCTGCTCTAGAAACCTCTGTAGTACCTCTGCAGAGTTGATTTGCGAGGCGACGACTCCACCTTGTTCCTCGGAATAGGACTCAATTCTTCTATGGTCTTCTGCCAGTTGGTGGAGTGCTTTCATCTCCATCACATTTGGGAGCTGGTCTCCGCTAGCGTTAGCTGCAACGTTGACGTATACAAGGTTAGGAGATGGCCCCATTGCTTGCTCAATCCTCTCTCTAGCCTCGTCTGCGTCTGTCTCAGGGGCGAACGACTCAAGGTCAGTGGTGAATGCAGGCAATGGGACCAATGAGTAAGCTAGGAAAACCGTTAGAAATAGGCTGACAACTAGTATCGGCCCAGACAATCTTTCGAATGAGTCGGCTATACGACTAGTCATGGCATCCATGCCTGACATCGGCCCCCCCAAAACCTCCCGATGTAAAACTTAGGGTAGGTTTGCTGACCTCCACGCTTCTCTTTGGCATGCAAGGCCTCAAAAGGACCCCTCAAGTGGACCGTTCGTTCCATGCCAGTAAAAGTATTGAAGAACGAGGGCCGAGAGCTTAGGGTCAGAGTCATCGACGGGAATCATACCGCACTCCAAATGTTCCGGTCCCGTCTAAATGACAGGGACGATGTTGAGTATGCGAACTACTTCCAGAACCACCCCGATCTCGACGATCCCGAACTTTATGTCAGGGCAGCTAAGGGTAAGAAGGCTGGCAAGATCCTCAAGGACATATGCTCAGAGATTACTAAGGAATTCTCAAGCATCAAGCTCTGAGGTGGTGATTCCCTGAACGGGGGCAATATTGAGGAGCATCTTGGGCTCAGTAATTGGGCGGCTCCCGGAGAGGGGATAGGTGGGCTGCTAAAGACCAGAGTAGAGGATTTCCGAGTCGAGGAGACATCCAAAGTCCCAGCTTTAGACAACAAGGGGAGATTCACCGTAGCTAGAGTCACGATGATTAATTGGGAGACAAACCGATACTTCCGGCGACTCGCTAGAGCATGCGGCATCAACAGAAACAGAATTTTTAGCTCCGGAATAAAAGACAAGAGGGCTATCACTACACAGGTTCTGGTTATTGACGCTCCATCGAAGAAGGTTGATCAGGTCGAGATCCCTGACAGCTCAATAGAGGTCCTCGGAAGGACCCACCACAAGGTCACAATGGGGGATCACGATGGAAACAGGTTCACAATCACGGTAAGGGGGTGCTGTGACGAATCAGGTAGCCCAATAGATGCCAAGGAGGCAATGAGCAGGGTAAACAAAATCAGAGACGGGCTCTCAAACTCAATTGGTGCAGACGCTTTTCCAAATTGGATAGGGCCACAGAGGTTTGGATCTACAAGGCCAGTAACACCAGAAGTAGGGAGAGCCGTGATAGAGGCTGATTTCGAACGAGCGGTGGACTTGTACGTCGGCATGGAGGGGCAAAGGGAGGATCCCGAATCCGAGGCATTCAGAAGATCATGGAGGGAAAATAGGGCCCCCTCTTCTTCGCTAGAAATAGCTCCAGACAGGCTGGGGTACGAGAAAGCAATGCTCGAACACCTGCTAGAAAATCCAGATGACTACTTGGGCTCCTTCGGAACCCTCCCCAGATCTCTTCAGCTACTTATGATTCATTCAGTCCAGTCACTAGCCTTCAACCACTCACTTTCAGCTAGGATGTCATCTGGATTATCACTGATCGAGCCAACTCTGGGGGACCTAGTGGCACCAATTCAGGCCAGCGGCAGGATCGATGTGGGAAAGATGTCCCACGTCAGTGACTCCAATCTCCAGAGGTGCAGGAGAAACTGTAAACTGGGGAGACTAGTTGTTACAGGGCCGCTCCCTGGCAGGGATGCAATTTTCGCCGAAGGAGATCCAGGAGATCATGAGAAGGCAGGCATCCAGAAGGCAGGCCTTGAAGGCGCCTCATGGGTCGTTTCGGAGATACCCCGCCTTACTACATCCGGTACTAGAAGACCCCTATCGGTGCCATTCAGGGATTTTAGTGTAGAGCAAGCTCCAGAGTCCAACTCGCTTTCGAAAAGATGGGAGGCAGGTACGATGGAAGGGGACAGATGGCACCCCGAGGGAGCCTGTATGAGGCTACGATTCACATTGCCAGCGGGAACATATGCAACTGTGCTAATGCGCGAACTGATGCGATCTCCCTTGGATCACTACTGATCAAAGACGACCCATCTCTAGGGCTTCGATTTGCCCTACAAGATCGTCCGAGGCCCTGACCCTGTCCTCGAATCCATCAACGATGCCCTCGCCTTCCCCTAGAACTGCTTGGACTTCTATGTACATCATCCCGAAGGCCAGTGGTTTGATCTCCACTTCCTGGACTTCTTCAAAACCCGAGATTACCTCTGCTATGGACTGGTAGTCCGGACTCCCGTCCTCCGGCTGGTCTAAAGTTACCTTGTACTTCACTACCACGTGACCCATTTCCTCACCTCAAGGGCCCTCGAATCTGCATTCCGGACAGATGTATTTTACCGCCTGGAGTCTGCACCTCTCACTCCTCCCGATTGGGGACGAACATCCCGGGCAGGGGAACGATGTGCTCTCGCTACCCACTAGTGGCGTCCCAGAAGACGCGCAAACAACAGCCCTCACCTTATCACCGGTCATCGACTTCGTGGCGTAATAGGGTCCCTTTTTAGCGTTGATTGTGGAATCGGGAGCAATTCAACGAGCCACGCACCAATTTTCCGAAATAATTTGAAAAGCATTCACGGATTAAACGCGTCATGGGAGAAGAGGAAGTTACGTTGTCGGGAAGCCACCTTGACTTGGGCGAGTTCGTTACAGACGAAGGAGGCATTTGGAGCCTTAGGGATGTGGAAAAAGTAAGGGGTTGGAACAACATCGAATATGGTGCTGGGCTCTCAGGAAAGAATACTCCTTCCACCGGCCTATCTATGAACAGGGCCTACATCCCTCCCGGAGGGGTCGCAAAGGCACACATTCATGTCGACTTTGATGTGATGATATACCTCCTGAAGGGAAGCGTTAGGCACGAGTATGGCCCAGGATGTAGAAAGTCGGTAGTTCACAGCGCTGGAGACATGTTCTACATAGAGCCCGGACTGCCTCACGAGGTTTTCAACTGTTCAGATGAGGAATGGGTCCATGCCGTAGTCTCACGTTCAGACTCATCAGAATGGCAAAATATCGTCCCATACGATAGAAACTCTGAGTAGCTATTCTCGCTTCTCCAGCTTCCTGAATCCAACCTTGGTATCTTCTTCGTTCTTCGAATCGTTTTCTACCACAACTCCTATTGATCCAAGATGACTCTGCACGTAATCCATCGCAGTTTGCTCTTCATCTTTGGTCCGAGAAAATCTATTCAGGCATACGAGGTATGTTTCGGATGAGGCACTCCTGCTAGCAGTTGGTGAGAACCTGCCCACGGATGAGAAACGTATCTTTGCTGCATCCACAAGCCCTTCTATTCCAGCACCTTGGAACGCCTTCGTAACGAAACAACCCCCGGGGGCCAATAGATCTGAAGCTACGTCAAGGGCCATTGTCGAGAGCTCCAGTGAGATGGCCTGGTCCGTGTCGTACCTACCTGTGAGGCGAGGAGATATGTCGCTGATTACTGAATTCAGGGACCTACCGCTCAGCTCAGCGGAAATCTCCCCAATCGTCGCCTCATCGGAAATGTCTCCAACGAGAATTACAGCCCCATCTACTGGCGATGTTGCTAGAAGGTCAACCCCAATGACTAGCCCCTGGTCTCCTACTTCCTCGACAGCCACTTGTGTCCAACCACCAGGGTGGCAACCGATGTCAAGAACCGCATCTCCGGGCCTGAGAAGCCTAAACCTCTCCTGAAGCTGCTTTAGTTTGTAGGCCGAGCGAGCCCTGTAGCCCTTTGACTTTGCATCACGCCTCCAGGGGTCACGCTTATTTTCCTGGTACCAGCGCTTGCTCATGCGCCTTCCTCAGGACGGCCGGTTATGAATGAGGAAGATGCAGCTTTGTTGTGAGTGAGGATTTCTAGCCCCTAATCACAGGCCGATCTCACCGATCAGAGCTATTGCGGTATCTCTGATTGCCTCTTCGGACATTGAGGTGGGTGTGAAACCGGAATCTAGCAATTTGTTGACATCTAGGTATGTCTTAGGAACGTCGCCAGCCCAGCCCCTCTTACCTCCGGTGTACTCTATCTTCACCTCATTTAGCCCGCTCTCTTCTACCACTATCTCTGCTATTCTGGATACGGAGCAGGTATCTCCGGTTCCAAGATTGAATAGATTAGAATCACCGTCCTCTCTGTCAATGACGTGGAGCATAGAATTTACGCAATCTCGGGCCGACATGTATGACTTCTCCTGCTTACCATCTCCAAGTACTTCCAGTCTCGTGGGTTCTCTCTTCAGCTTGTGTATAAAGTCAAAAATTACTCCATGAGTTCCTCTGGGCCCGACTATGTTCGCAAACCTGTGGATGTACCCCTTGGCACCAAAGGTACCGATCCAAGCTGTAATTAGTGCCTCGCTTGCTAGTTTGGAAGCGCCGTAAAGGGAGATAGGGATCATTGGTCCGTAATTCTCTGGCGTCGGCATAATTCCCGCCTCACCGTAGACAGCAGATGATGATGCGAACGAAATCTTACCTACTCCGTTGACTCTCATTGCTTCGAGAACGTTGTATGTTGCCACCGTTCCCTGCTTGAGGTCTGTATCTGTTACTTCGGTACCTAGCCTGATATCCGGATTTGCAGCCATGTGGTGAACAGTCTCGACCCCGTCCATCGATGCCGAAACTGCTTCACTATCAAGCAGGTCCGCTCGAACAACCTCAACAGAACCACTATCGGAATGATGTGAGAGGAACTCTTCCCTGCCACTGCTGAAGTTGTCTAGGACTCTGACTTCATGCCCTCTTTCAACAAGAGCATCTACAAGGTGCGAACCAATGAAACCGGCCCCGCCCGTCACTAGTTGCACGGATCTTCGAATCAATCAACTCCTTTGAGCCCATCGGAGTCGTTTTTCCGGTAATTGTATCTTAACAGCGTTCTACGAAGTCAGTTATGCGAACGCTTCATTTGGCTTCTGTCTGGGAAAGTGAATGTGAGCTCCCCTGATGGGCATAAACAGCAGGACGAGGAACTGGCCTTTTGGGCTTGGTTTTTCGAACGAATTCGTCCCCTTTCGAACAAGATATCTGATGCTGGAGGCAAGATAAAGAAGGGCCCCTTGGGCGGGTTTCTTGATACGACGGGACAATTGGTGAATGACGTTTCTGACAGTACCCACATCTTCGCCCAAAGGACGGCAGAGCTGACATATGGTGCGATTCTGAGGAGTCCGGCCTACCTCATTGTCATTGTTCTATTGGCATCAACAATGATCGGTTGGAGGGCCAACGATTTCCAGCACCAGATTAACGGTGATGTTGAGATATATCTCCCTGACGGTGCAAACTCGACGGAGCTTCTAAACGAAGTTAGAACACAATGGTCTACAGATATCGTAATTCTTTATGTTCAGACAAATAATGCAGCTACAGGTGCAGAAAAGGGAACAGAAAACATAACTGACGCCAATATACTGAGCCAGGTTTCTTGGATCGAGGGGGACGACAACAACGTCAACCAAGGCGGTTATGGGAAGGGCCTGGATTACAACAAAAACGACAGGGGCTCACTTACCTGCAGCAGCCCGAACTCAGGTTGTGACGGAGTAGTCTGGATACTGTCTCCGGCCCAGATTGTAAAGGAGGCCAACTCGTCAGACTACCGTTTTTCATGCGCAGTGGAGAAGTACGGCCTTCCCGGTTCGGGAGGAAATTGCCCAATTGCAAGCCAGAACCCGTACGAGGGCTATTCTATCCCCCAGGGAGATGGGGCGCAGGAGCAGATTGACAATTACGTTGAGAACGCCGGGGAACTGATGTCCAATTTCGTTAGGGACACTAACGACGACCTGATTTGGGATACCGGCGTAATCATCATGGGGATTTCATTTGACATGACAAACACTGATATCACGTCCCGGCAGAACTACAAGGAAGGCGAAGCTGACATCAGGGACCACAAGGCATTCATTTCCCATGCAAAGGCCCTTCTTTCATCAGATGCCGCCGTGAAGAACTGCGAGATATGCACTAGGACCTATGAGAACCCTGTCTCCACAATGGACAAAGAGAGGCTCGATGTTATCCCACAAAGAAAAGCAGTCACTGTAACAGGGCTGACTCCCGTTCTTCACGATGTTTCAGACTCCATTTACGTCGAGCTCAGGGACACGATGCTGCCACTAAGCCTGGTCCTCGTCGGACTCACGATGTTCATTCTTCATCGAAGCTGGAAGATTATCGTGATTTGTGGGACGCCGATTTTGCTTAGTCTAGCCATCACTTTCGGATCTACTGTACTCTTCGACATCATGCTGACGCCAATGATCATCTCAGCCGGCCCAATATTGGTCGGGCTCGGTGTTGACTACTCGCTGCATCTAACTAACAGAATCGAAGAGAACCGAAAAGAGTTGCTGGAAAAGAGGAAAGAGGAAGCCTGGGAATCAAAGAGGGATGGCTTGGAGGTGGCCGAACTCGACCCATTCGATCCACATATCAGCCTAACTGCTACAGTGAGAGCCGCCATGACCACTGGAAACGCAATCTTCCTTTCCGCCCTAACCACGATAATCGGATTCAGCGTTTTGACGTGGGACTCCCTTGTTCCAATTCGCCCCATGAGGACCGTCGGAACTACACTTCTAATTGGGATTTCAATAACATTCCTGATTTCGATGATTCTCGTGCCAGCATGGATAGAGTTGCTGAAGTACCAAAAAGGGGACTCAAGCGGTATTTTCCGTTCGGGAATCGTCGACTCCTCTAGGAGAAGAAGAATTGACTCAGAGAGGGCCAATGAGAAAAAGGAAATGAGATCAAGAAAAGCCGAAGAGTCTGTGATTGACACATCAGACGTTTTCGGAACAATACTAGGGGTCAACAGCCTATTCTTCTACCTGACAACCACTGTATTGTTCACTGGATTGCTGTACATTTTCACTGATCTCACTAACGATGGCTGCGTTATTCTCGGCTTCACTCTTTCCACTACCACGACATTCTCCCTTTTGGATGAGTTCTGGGAATCAGTCGGCAAGGTCCCCCTGAAGGCCACACTTCTTGTCATCCTTGTCTCATTGGCTGCAACAATTTGGGGTGGCATGATGTTCAAGGAGCAACTAGGAAAGGACATCACAGGTTCTTCCGACGAGGTTCCTCCGGGCCTTGAGTCCTACGAATCACTAAGGGAGTACAGCATAGAATTTCAAGGGGGCCAAACAAACATGTTCATTGTAGACGCGACGGCTAGGGGCCCCCAGAACGAAACCGCCCCTATCCGCGACCTGCCAATTCTCGACGCAATCGAAATTATGCAGACAATGAAGATAGACAACGTCGCCAACACTACAACGATTAGTTTGGTCGACATCCTAAAGGCCGTTCATGTGGATATAGAGATAGAGGGGCTGGAAATCTATGACCAGAGCCTATGGGAGCTTATTCACGACGAGTGCTGGGAAGAATCTACCAATCCCCTAAGGCCAGACTGCTGGCCATATTCGGTGAGCAGTAGGGAAGATATGGTTAACATTGCCTTCGACACACTAAGCCCTGAAGTCAGGTCAATGCTGATGAATGCCGATCAGGGACAGGGCGAGACAAAGACCCTAGTCTACGTTAACCAGCCTTACATCAATCTTGCAGTTGCAGGGGGGCTTAGGGACACGATTGACGGACATCTGGACGAAGGCGGTTGCACTGGTCCACTGCAGTGCAATGCCTTGGGGATGCTTGGAGTGTCCAACTCATTGCTGACGGGCGGGCTCCCGGTTTCACTAGACATCAACGACGGGATCCATGAGGCCCAGTCAGAGACTACTATCGCAACTATGGGGATTCTGCTTCTGGTAATGTCTCTGCTGTTCAGGTCACCCAGGCTGGCATTGTTCACCATGGTAGCGGTTGGAGTGGTGGTCCTTTGGCAGCCAATTCTGATGTTCATCTACAAGGTCAACGTAAATGCCTTTACTGCTATGATCGGCACCCTTGTTTTCGGGATAGGGGTGGATGACTCGATACACATCATTGACCGAATTAAAGACGAACGAGAGACTCCCGCAGGAATACAAAAATCAGTTTCAAGGACTGGGAGGACGATATTCGAGACTACTGCTACTACATGCACCGGTCTTGCAGCAGGGCTATTTGTTGCAATCCCGGGACTCCAGAACTTCTTCGTCTTGATGATGCTTCTACTTGTTCTCGCCCTCCTAACTAGCTCAATACTGCTGCCTAGCCTGATAGTTGCATACCACGAGTTATCGCATGCCCTTAAGGGTAAAATCGGCACTTGGCAGGATTTCGACGAGAGTGGGAGCCTCGCAGACTCCTCTGCCCTTGACGCAGTAGTCCTAGACTAGTTATTGGCGAGGGTGCAGGGAGTAAGCCCCTTTCTGTTCACCTTTCGGCTGG
>TARA_B100000686_G_scaffold112001_1_pt1 | contig 15926 bp, 14 predicted proteins | sample TARA_B100000686 | Tara Oceans TARA_B100000686 (sample SAMEA2622733) | marine metagenome | biome: marine biome (ENVO:00000447); feature: marine epipelagic mixed layer (ENVO:xxxxxxxxx); material: "saline water (ENVO:00002010), including plankton (ENVO:xxxxxxxx)" | depth 150 m
ACCTTCGCATTGCGAACGCGACGCTCTCCCAGCTGAGCTACGGCCCCACGATGTTGAACAAGCCGCTTCATCCACGAAGAGGCCGGGGTAATTTTATCCCACGATTTCTCGTACTTTCCACCTTTTCAGTGATAATAAAGCGTTTAATCAGAAGCGTGTTTGGGAGTGCGACGCGCCTACGGGAAAAGTCCTCCCTGAGTAAGGAGTTATCTTGACAGAGTCGTTAGAAGTATCACCCCAGGCCTTGCTGGATGCCGCGCGGGTTTTTGAAGAACGGATCCCATTTAATCAAGTCTTGGGTCTTCGGATGGAACGCCTTGGGGAATCAGACGTGGTCGTGCGTTTCGATATGCGCGATGAACTCGTTGGGAACTTCACGCGGGGGAATCTGCATGGAGGGGTGATCTCGAGTGTTCTCGACGTCGTCGGCGGATTGGTTGCATTTATCGCGCTGCTTAAACGTGAGGGTGTGCAGTCGCTTGAGGACGAGGCGGACAAGTTTTCCCGGCTAGGTACGATAGACCTTCGGGTGGATTACCTGAGGCCGGGCCTGGGTAAGACCTTTTCTGCCAAGGGTTTTGTACTTCGTGCCGGCCGAAAAGTGGCCGTTACGCGGATGGAGCTGCACAACGAAGAAGAGTCACTTATTGCTGTCGGGACCGGCGCTTACAGCATATCCTGAGCGCTTAAACAAAAACCTGCTTTTGCGGCGATAATAGGGTTAGGCTAGGCAGTAAAAAGGGGTTGTCTTCCCATGGCGGACACGCCAACTCCCGAAACCCGTAATCTCTCTCCCGGAGAACAGTTACGAAACGCGCGCCAGGGATATCGCTGGTCGGTGGAAGACGTCGCTGCAAATCTCAATCTGACAGTCGACATGGTGCGGGCACTGGAGTCCGGGGACACCGAAGCCCTTCCCGGTCCTACCTTTGTTCGGGGCTACCTTCGGGCCTATGCCCGGCTGATGGAGATAGATGAGTCGACTGTTCTGGCTGGAGCACATAATGCCCAAGGAGAAAGCATCGGCTCGGTAGTCCCCGTCCTGGGCAAAGAGGCGTTTAAGGACAAAAAGGGACGTCAGTGGCTGAAGTTCTCGACTTCGCAGAAGAGGAGTTGGCGCAAAACGGTTTTGGTTTCCATTCTGATCCTGGCCGGCATCCTGGTCGCCTGGTGGTTTAGTGGACTGCTGCCCACATTTCAGGAGCTAAATGGTGACTCGACGATGAATTCCAAGAGCTCCGGTACTATTTCCATCCCGCTGAATACGCAAAACTAAGCCTCGTACCCGAGCGCGTGGTGACCGTCCGTCGCCATCCTCTGCCCACCTGAGCGCGTCAGGAATCTTTCAAAATGGTTGCCATCAATGCGGGGTCAATGTTGCCGCCACTGAGAATGACGCCAACGCGTCCCTTTGCCTGAACAGCGCCGCTCAGCAAGGCCGCAAGCCCCAGAGCGCCCGACGGCTCAACAACAACCCGGACATCTTCAAACAGGGTTCGCGTGGCCAGTGCAATCGCTGCTTCAGAGACGCTCACCATGTCGTGCACCTTCTGGCGAATGATTTCAAAAGTCAGTTCGCCAAGGGATTCGGTTCGCGTACCGTCCGCGATCGTTTGGGGATTTTCTATTCTTTGAAGATGGCCCGTTCGAAATGACTGAACCGCATCATCCGCATTTTCGGGTTCAACACCAATGACCTTGCATTCAGGTGAAAGAGATTGAGCACTCAGAATGCTGCCACTTAGCAGGCCTCCTCCCCCGCAGGGTACCAGGAGCGTGTCTAAGGATCCGGCTCTTTGAAACAGCTCCATCGCAGCGGTGCCCTGGCCGGCAATGATATGGGGATGATCAAAAGGCGGAATCAGGACGTAGTCATGCTCGGCAATCAGTTCCTGGCAGAGTATTTCACGTTTGGTTTTTTCGGGATCATAGGTAATCACCCGGGTCGCGTACCGTTTTGTACCCGAGAGTTTGACCTGCGGCGCATCCTGAGGCATGACGATCGTGGTTTTAATATCCAGAAGGCTGCCCGCCAGAGCAACCGCCTGAGCGTGATTACCAGAAGAATGCGTGATGACCCCTCTGCCTCGATCGGCCCCACTTAACTGGCTGATCGCATTCCAGGCGCCGCGAAACTTAAAAGCGTTGATCCGCTGCAGGTTCTCGCATTTGAAAAAGACCGCGGCGCCGACTTTGTCGTCGATGGGCGTTTCGCGAAGAGCCGGTGTCTTATGCGCGACCCCTTTAAGCCGTTCTGCGGCTGCGAGAATGTCGTCGTAGGTCGGCAGTGGTAGCGCCAAGACGGGCCCCGGTTGTGGTTGAGAATCCGTCGACCCATCGTAAACCGGGCCGAGAAAAAAGATTGATGCCGTTACAATCAACCAAACATTGCCGGTTTGTCAATATGAGTAATTCTTCATCGAATCCCCTTGAGATAGAAACGGGCGCGGCCCCTGTCTTTTCGGTCATCTGGCTTCATGGGCTGGGGGCCGACTGCAACGATTTCAAGGATCTGCCGAACATGCTGAATCTGCCTTCCGGGCTGCCGGTGCGTTTCATTCTTCCGAATGCGCCCGAACGGCCGATTACGCTTAACGGCGGCATGATAATGCGAGGCTGGTATGACCTGACCGGCATGGAAATCGTCAAGCAGGAGGATGCATTGGGTCTGGCTGAGGCATCAGATATTGTTGAGTCTCTTGTCAGCAGGGAAGCGGAACGAGGTGTCTCTCGGTCCCGGGTCGTGGTCGGTGGTTTTTCCCAGGGAGGTGCGGTAGCGCTTCACTATGGCTTTCGTTGCAACGAACCGTTGGCCGGGATTGTGGGGTTTTCCACCTATCTGCCGCTCTCAGGGACGTTTGCCGATTCAGTGACAAAGAGCGCGATCAAGACTCCGGTCTTTCTTGCGCACGGGCTTTTTGACCCCGTTCTGATGCTGGCGTTAGGGGAGAGCAGCAGGCAGGTGCTCGAAGGCAATGGTTGCGATGTTTCATGGCATACCTATCCGATGCCGCATACCGTCACGCCCGAAGAGTTCAGGGATTTATCAGCCTGGTTGAACTCCCGGGTTTGGCCCGATGGCAGCTGAGATCAGATCGCGTTTTTTTCGTCAATCGATCTTTGCCGGGATTCCAGTTGCTCAATCGTGGCCCGGATTCGGGGAAGGTGGGGATTGATGGAAAGCGCATCCCGGAATGCAGTCGCCGCTGGGCCCAATTGTTTCTGATGCAGGAAGATAATCCCAAGACCGGACAGCGCGCCGAAATGGCGCGGTTCGCGTTGAAGGGTTTCTCTGATGTCGTCGATGGACTCGCGATAGGCTCCCATGAGGTAGAGGACGGTGGCGCGCGCATTCCAGCCTTCGGCAAAAGCGGGAGCTTGCCGGATGACCTCACTAAAGTGCTGATAAGCGTTGTGGTATCGCCTTGTTCCCATTGCCTGAATCCCATCGGCAAGCGCCTGCGCCGCCACGGGGTCGTCTGTTTCCCGCCACAGGGTCCAGATCTCTGATGCTATTTGGTCGGCTGACTCTTGGTCAGCCGCCAATTTGAGTTCTGCAAAAAGTCGATCCAGCCGGGGATCGTTCTGGTCGGCTATGGATGGTGTTGCCAGAAGCGCCCACATTACTGTTACTGCAAATAGGGATGCGATCCGCGACACGGTGACGGATCTGTTCATTCTATTGATCCAAGAAAGTCCAGAGCGCGAGTGTGTAAAGTTTCGTTCGCGCTTGCCAGCGCTTGCCCGGCAGAATCAAAGGTCAGAGGATGGCCTTGCCAGTCGCTGATGCAGCCACCGGCTCCCTCGATGACGGGCACCAGCGCCAGATAGTCAAAGCGGCCAAGCCCTGCTTCCAGTACCAGATCGGTAAATCCGCAGGCCAGCAGTCCATAGGCATAGCAGTCAGCGCCGAACTGGCGAAACCGCACCACTTCACTCATGCGGGAAAATACTCTCCACTCTTCCGGACTGAACATATCGGGCGTGGTTGCATTCAGCGTCGCATCTTCAAGAGAGTACGTGGCAGCACTGCGACATATACGCCCGTTATACAGTGTTGGCTGATCCTTGATCCCCAGCCAGCGCTCATCTAAAGAGGGCATATCAATGACGCCCATGACGGGTCTGCGATCTTGAAGGAGTGCAATCAAACATCCAAAAGTCCGTTTCCCCGTGGCGAAACTCTTAGTGCCATCAATTGGATCGATTACCCATAACCACTCGGAATGAGTATTGTCTTCTCCTTCTTCCTCCCCGTACACGCCGTGCTCAGGATACTGCTCAGCGATCATCAGCCGCGCTTTCTGTTCGATTTCAAGATCCGCGATGGTCACCGGGGTGCCATCCGATTTTCGCGAGATATCCTGAGGCTGACGGAAATACCGTTGCGTGATGTCTCGTGCCCGGTCGGCGAGTTTTGCTGCGAAATCGGCGAATTCAGACAAGGCGGGAGTGGACATAGTCAGGATAGCTATTGTTGCGCGTCCAGGCGGGACAGATCCACCTCTTGCAGGATCTTTTTCCGCCCTCCGAAAGCAATCATTCGAGGGGATTTATCAACAATTTCAAAATGGGCCGATACCTTTTTGAACTTAACATACAGGCTGCCATCAGCCGTGTCGCGAGAAAGAGAAAATCGGGAAATCACTTCAAGGCCATCGCTATCGATATGAAGCGGATCGATATGGATTTCCTCTTCTCGGCTCTGAACGAGCATTCGCCCGTCAACATTCTTGACGTTTAGAAATTCGTCAACTTTAGATTTCTTTTTTGTCGGGTCACGAAACATATGCAGGAGAGGTTCTACATCGCGCATGGCAAGGTGCATTCTGGCGCTGACCTCAAACGGCTTTTGCCAGACAAGACGACCGCGCTCGATTTCAACTTCTCCCCACCAGTCTTCGTCTGTTTCTCTGGCTTCCGATGAGACCTGTGCATTGTCAAGACGAAGGGATGAATTATTCAGTCGAAAGACCCGGGTCCGCCAATCTCCCTCAGACAGGTTTGCAGAGAGGTGAAAGTCAGCCTCAATTTCCCGGTTTCGAGCAGACAGCGTCACATCAGTGCCGGCGATCTCTATCAGGCCGTGGGCGACACCGTTATCAATGGAGAAGCCTCCGTGGGTTGTTGCTGACCCAGACAGGAATCTGAGCCCTGTATTGGGCGGTATAAATTTGTTGTAATGTCGGACGTCCTCAACGCGGCCTTGTTCGATATGGAAGGAGAGGGCGCCCGTCCCATCTGCTTTCTGGGAATAAAGCAAAAGACGATGTGCGTGCCCCTCGATATCAAGATCGGAGCCGGAGAGATAGGGAGCATGACTCCCCGACTCGGCAATCTGAAACTCATCTAAGTCGATCTGAATCTCTACCGGCCTTTTCCGTTCCGGATCTACAGAAGCTTTCAAGGTGCCGTTGCCGGTTGCCTCGAACTGCAGGAATGTGGTCTTTAGGCTTTCTGACTCAAAAGTGAGATGGGAACCCGGCATGAGTTCTCCATTTTCGATCATGAGATGGGCTTCGAGGTCGCCTTCGCCTGTGGTTGTCAGGTTCAGTTCCTTGTCTGGCAGAAAAGAGACCGGACCAATGCTCGCAAAATTGCCCCTCGCATTTACGGTCCCCGTAAAAAACCGCAGTTTGTCCTTGCCCTTGAATTGATGAGGCCGGTGGCTGGCGATTGACAGGTCTGCGTCAATCCGCAGGGGTGTCCCGTGATTTTTCGCGCCTGTCTGGTTGTTGATGACCATCGTGCCGACGGCGCGATCGATCTGCATGAGGCCGCCCTTTGTGACAATACTCATCTTGAGATCATCCAGGGTTCCGGATCCCAGGAACGCCATATCGTCTACACCCGTCAGGTTTTGAATGGTGACTTTCCGTACTCCGGTTGCAGAGATGCCATCAAGCTTGATGGTCCAGGGTGGTTTTGTGGCACTGCTGTCTGATTGAGTTTCCTCGGTCACTTTTGCGTACTGCACTTCCACGCCGACGGCCTCCGCTTGCGTGATATCCACTGTTTTCGAGAACAGGCTGAATACAGAGACGCTGACGGCCCCAGCATCCACAATCAACCCGAATTGGTTGCGGGGCGTCGTTGACTGAAGCTCAAGACCGCTCACGGTAAAGTGCCCGGGAAGAATGGTCCATGCGCTTTGCCAGGACATAGTGAGTTTTTGCGGCTTGATATTTGCCAAAACGTGGGCCGCGCCCGTCAAGATCATGACGTTGGCAATAACCGGGTAGGCAAGTAGCACCAGGATCACAATGATGCTGTTTCGGCGGCTTCGTTTACTACGCATCTGCTTGCTTCCGTCGAGGTGATCTAGGGGAAGAAACTTTTGATACCATTTACACGAAAGCCCCGGTGCATCGGTTTGGGATCATCATTCATGTTAACAGACGATTCATGCTCTTGATATCACGCACACTTCGGTCCTTGTCTATTTGTTCGAGCGTCTTGTTGTTGGGGCTTCTGGCAGGTTGCGCGTCTCTTCCTGGTCCCGTGGAGAGGGCAGAAGAGTTTACGGTTGCGGTGACTGGGGATTCAGTGCTTGATCAAACCATCTCCGACTTCCTGGCTCCGTACCCCGATCAGAGTGCGGCACATTTTCTCAAAGATGGGCTGGATGCGTTTGCGGTGCGGTTGACGGCGGCCGACCGGGCGAGTCGGTCGATTGATGCCCAGTACTACCTGTTTCACGACGATGTCACCGGTGGACTCTACGCCGAGAGTTTGTTGCGGGCTGCCAAGCGGGGCGTGAAAGTGCGATTACTGCTCGACGACATGGGCGCACACCGACGGGATAAATTCCTGCTTACCCTGGATCATCACCCCAATTTCGATATCCGGATATTCAATCCCTTTGCCAATCGCAATGTGCGAGCCCTTGAGTATCTCTACCGCTTTGGACTGGTGACGCGCCGTATGCACAACAAATCAATGGTAGTAGACGGCGTGGTGGCAATTACCGGCGGCCGGAACATTGGGGATGATTATTTCGATGCAAGCCCCAAGTCCAATTTCATCGATTTGGACGTCATGGTATTCGGGCCCGCAGTCGATCAGATAGCTCGACAGTTTGATGACTACTGGAATAGCCCTTTGTCCTACGATATTGACAACCTGGCGAAGCAGGAACCTGCTCCAACGGAGGTGCTCTCAAGTTGGCAAGCCCTGCATGACGAGGCCGTGAGACAAAGCGATAGTGTTTACCTCAAGCGTGTGGAACAGGCAGCGTTTCTAGAACACCTTAGAGAGGGCACGCTGCCAATCAGTATCGGTCCCGCAATGGTGCTTGTCGATCAGCCGCAGAAAGTGCGCGAACCCCTCTATGACGATAGGACACACCTGGCGCCGGATTTATGGCCTTATTTCAGGCAAGCCGAAATCGAGCTGGTCATCCTGAATCCCTACTTTATTCCAAGCGATAGCGGCGTCCAAGTTCTTTCCGACGCTGTGAAGAGAGGCTGCCAGGTAGTAGTGTTGACTAACTCATTGGCGGCCAACGATGTTGCGGCGGTGCACGGTCATTATGCAAAGTACCGCAAGCCATTGATCAAGGCAGGGGTTGAACTTTATGAGCTTCGGGCAGATCGCGAGATGCCGGAGTTTGATGAAACAGACCTTGCGGCGTTGTCGGATCACATCAGTCTTCACATCAAGACTTTTGTCTTTGATCGCCAGCAAACTTTCATCGGGTCGTTAAATCTAGATGCGCGTTCGGTTTACCAGAATACCGAGCTTGGCGTGATTGTGGAGGACCCCAAGATGGCTGGCCAAATTGCCGAATTGGCATTGAACAACCTGCCAAGGCTTGCCTATCAGGTGCAATTGGATGATAGGGGCAGGATGACCTGGACAGGGTGGGACCGTGACAGCCAGCAGGAAATAGTCTTATATAAGGAGCCGGATGCCAGCTTCTGGCTAAAAACCATTGCCTGGATCTCCCGGATTGTGCCGGTGGAAAGCCAGCTTTAAACCGATACGCGCTCAAAGGAAACAGTTAACGATATGGATCTGGGTCTCAAAGGAAAAAGCATCATGGTGGCCGCTGCAAGTCGCGGCCTGGGATATGGCATCGCACATCAGGTGGCGAAAGACGGAGCACGGGTCTCTATCGCGGCGCCGACCGAGCCGCGGGTTCATGATAGTGCGCAACGGCTTCGCGAAGAGACGGGAGCCGATGTCATCTCCTGTGTCTTTGATGCCCGGGATGAAAAGTCAATTGCCAGGTGGCGGGATACCACTGTGGCTGATTTTGGGGGGATTGACGGCCTTGTCGTCAATGCGGGCGGCCCCCCGGCGGGCCTGTTTGATGATTTTGACGACGAGGCTTGGCAGGCTGCTTATGAGTTGACGTTGCTGAGCGCGGTTCGAATGATTCGTTCAGTACTGCCTTCCATGCGTGAACGCGGCGGCGGGTCAATCGTGACCGTCACATCCTCATCAGTGAAAGAGCCGATCGATATGCTGCTGCTGTCAAACGTGATGCGTTCGGGCGTGACGAGTCTTGCAAAAAGTCTTTCGCAACAGCTGGCAGCGGAAGGAATTCGGGTCAACAATCTGGTGCCGGGAGCGATCAACACCGATCGCCTGAGAGGATTGATGCAGACGCAAGCCGACCGAACGGGTAGACCCTTTGAGGAGATTTCAAAAGCCCGGGCAGCGACTGTGCCGATGGCCCGGTTTGGTGAAGCGGATGAGTTTGGCCAGGCGGGCGCTTTTCTGCTGTCGGATGCGGCGGCCTATATTACGGGTGAAACGCTGGTGGTAGACGGCGGCGCGATGAAAACGGTCTGGTAGGGCGGGGCGGTTACCTCTCGGCCGACAGATAACAGATGAATGCAGCGTCCGCTTCACCGGTTTCGGTCGCGGTGAAGACACCGTCCCCCTCCTGGGTTTTCTCGTCGGTTCCCTCCCAGTGGACGAGCACCCGGGAAAAGCCCGCCTCATCCAGAAGTTCCCGGACTTCCGGAAGCGTCCAGAGCCGCCAGTCGTAATTGAAGGCCCGCTTTATTTTTGATCCGTCCGGAAACTTGAAATGAATCTGGCAGTTTATTTCACCGGTAATCGGGTTATATCGATTCTGGTCCCAGACATAGATGAAGTCATCGTGATCGGTCTCTTCTTCCATCTCACGCATCGTTTCGTATCCGCCATAAAAGTCGAGGAATAAAATGCCGTCATCGACGAGGTAGTCGTGAATCCGTGAGAAATATCCTCTCAATGACTCCCGGGTGTGGAAAATCCAGTAACTGAAGTTCATCGCAAGGACGACATCCATCGCAGGGGTGTCGATTGTCAGGACGTCAGCGTGCAGAAGCTGAATCCGGTCCGTCGCGTCTTCAGCTAGCTGTCCAAGATTGTGTCTTTCGCCCCAGGCCAGTACCTCTTCGTCCAGATCGACTCCCCACGCCAGATTGTCTGGCCGCCTGCGGACCCATTCACAACTCGTATTGGCGGTCCCGCAAAAATCCTCTCTCAATGTACGCGCCTGCCGACCTTTGAGTTTTAGAAAGGTTTCATCAACCATGTCGATCTCGGACTCGACGCACTGCACCGCACGCTCATAAAGAACATGCCGATCGGCCTGGTCGGCCTGACGTATCCGCGCTGCGAGTGGATCATGACGGCGGGTATTCTTGCTTTGTTTGTTCTTTTTGCTCATAACTGATCTTGTAACGGACGCAGCGGCGGTTTTGGCGTAGCCAGCAGAGTTAACTGACCAGGAATGGGGCCGAGGATCTGATACGAATCGCGGTAGACAGCAGCGCGTATGTTAGCCCAAACGTTTACGCACCGAAAGAGAAAAGGGGCCTTAGAAGGGAGACGCCTTGAGCACCGCCGCTGAGATCAACGAGTACATGCGCGTCATCATGATGCCGCCTTCTGCCTCATTTACAACGACAGGAACACCGTTCTTTTCGGCTTCAGAGACGAGTAGTGTCTGCAGATCCCATATTGCCTCGATGTTATCCAGATAATGCTTCCTCCCCCGCCTCGGAGCAGAGATGGCGCGGCCTCTGAAGAAGGCCTGGAGGGTCCTTTTCCGGTCGGCAGCGATCAGCAAAGGCACAACGATGGCATCCGGTGGCAGGGTAAAGTCCTTGACGATCGAGGGCCTGACGTGCACGCCCTCAACAATCGTAGAGAACTGCTCGCGTTGTGAACGAGCTAGAAGCGCATGCAGGGCGACTTCAATTTCGTCAGCCTGCCGGTTGAAGCCCTTGCTCAATGTCTCGATGGTGTAACGGTTTGACGGCGGGCTATTGACGGCTTTCCATGCCTCGAAACTTGAGTAGTGCAGTTCTGGGGCGATCTCAGGAGGACGCAAAGAGCGCATGACTTCCCGGAACATGTCGGTAGATGCGGTTCGTGAGATATTGAGGCGACTCGCAAGCAACGAAGCCGCGTGACTCTTGCCCACACCGGGTGTCCCGCCAATGAGGATGACGAGTGTCCGGTTGGATTGTCGCAGGCGGTGCCAGGCATCAAGATAATCTGCAAATAGCTCCCCCGCTTCGCGCTTCACCATTTCACAGGCGAGCCCGTGCAGTTCCTGTCGGTCAATGCCTTGGGAATAATCCCGCGTCAGGCGATCATGGGTATCCCGGACGAGGCGTTCAGAGAGGCTTTCTGGAATTCCACATATCTCAAGACGATGCCGAAAGATGGTTCGGGAGAACCACATCCTGTCCCGATCCTTTTCATTGATCCGGATCCAGGCGGGACCGGCCTTGGTAAGTCGATAGCGCTCGACCATCTCCGGTCCGGATTCTTCGAGCAGGATGCTGGAAACCGCCTCGGTAATGTCGTCGGAGCTGATTTCCTCCCGGGCCGCTAACTGGTTTCTGACCGCTGACGCGATCTCGTAGGCCTCACTGAACGTGAGACCCACTTTCTGCAAAGACCGTGTCAGGACGCCGCGCAGAAAAGGTGCTGACTCCCCATCAGGATGGATGACGTTCAGTCGGGACACGCGGAACTGCTCTGGCTTGAAAGTAATGAATTGTGGAAGGTAACCTGCCGATACTAACAGAGAAGGAAAAATTCGGCCTAAACCCATGAATGAGATGCGAGCGGGATATAATGATCTCGGGACGTTGTGACCCAGAATAACCCGTGACAGATCAGGCTCCAATTCAAGCTCCAGCATCGGCAGTGACCGAGGTCGTCTCCCGACTCGAGGCGCAGTTTGGTGATCGTCTTTCCAAGACGGCGGCGATTCGTGAGCGCTTTGGCAAAGATGAATCCTTTCACGCTAGTGTTCCACCTGATGCTGTGGTGACTCCCGAATCTACGGAAGAAGTCAGTCAGATCGTAAAACTCTGCGCGAAGCATCAGGTCCCCGTGATTCCGTACGGAACCGGGACGGCCCTGGAGGGGCATGTTGCCGCGCTGCATGGCGGTATCTCCATCAATATGCAGGAGATGAATGACGTCATTGAGGTGCATGATGAGGATCTTGATGTGGTGGTTCAGCCAGGCGTCACCCGTAAGCAACTGAACCGGTATCTGCATGATCGTGGGCTGTTCTTCCCGATAGACCCTGGTGCAGATGCATCCCTCGGTGGCATGACAGCTTGCCGGGCATCCGGTACCAATGCGGTTCGCTATGGCACCATGCGGGAGAACGTGCTCGCGCTGACGGTGGTGCTCGCCGATGGCCGTGTGATCAAAACCTCAAGGCGAGCCCGCAAGTCGGCAGCGGGCTATGATCTGACTCGGCTATTTGTCGGGTCCGAGGGAACTTTGGGCGTAATCACCGAGATTACGCTTAGGCTATATGGCATTCCGGAAGCGATTTCTTCGGCAGTGTGTACCTTTCCGGACCTCGATAGCGCCGTGGCTACCGTCATTACGACGATTCAATATGGTGTTCCCGTTGCCCGTATCGAATTGCTTGATGAGGCACAGATCGATGCCATCAACCGTTATTCCAAAACTGATCTGGCGGTTGCGCCGACACTTTTCCTGGAATTCCATGGTTCGGACCAGGGGGTAAAAGAGCAGGCACAGGTTGTTCAGGAGTTGGCTGACGATGCAGGCGGAAGCAACTTCCAATGGACTACCAATACCGAGGAGCGGAACCGTCTCTGGCAGGCGCGCCATGACGCAGCCTATGCCTGCAAGGCGCTGCGGCCCGATGGCGAGATCTGGGCGACGGACGTGTGTGTGCCGATCTCGCAGCTCGCTGAATGCATTCGTGAAACCCAGCGTGATATCAAAGAGTCCAATCTTGTTGCTCCGATTGTCGGACACGTGGGAGATGGGAATTTCCACCTTGTCCTGCTGGTCGATAAAGAGGATCCCGAGGAAAATGAACGGGCTCAGCAACTACACGAGCGGATGGTGATGCGGGCCCTTGCCATGGGTGGTACCTGTACCGGAGAGCACGGTATTGGTTACGGCAAACTTGATTTTCTGATTGCTGAACATGGCGAAGCGGTGAGCGTTATGCGCGCGATCAAACAGGCACTCGATCCTGACAACATCATGAACCCGGGAAAAATTCTCAGGGTTTGAGCGCCAGTCGGATTTGAGTTTTTGTATTTCCCCCCGCTGGCACGTCACCGTTCTAAAATAAATTCGTTAGCCCCCAAATGGAACACTGGTCAATTGCCAAGCCTGCTGTTTATGTAGAGGGCGGCGTCGTCGTGTCTCAGCATTATCTGGCTGCTGAGGCGGGGGCTGGGGTGCTGGAGCAGGGCGGTAACGCGATCGACGCTGCGATTGCGGCAGGATTTGCCCTGGGAGCCGTAGAGCCTTGGATGAGCGGCATTGGTGGCTGCGGCTTCATGACGATTTACCTGGCCGACACCGGCAAGAGTTACGCGGTTGAATTTGGTGTCCGGGCATCGAACACGCTCGATCCAGAGGATTATCCGCTCAGCAGTGGGTTTGATTCCGATCTGTTTGCGTGGCCGGGGGTGTTGGATAACCGCAATGTGCTGGGACCCTATTCTGTAGCCGTGCCGGGTTATGTCGCTGGAGTCGCTCTTGCGGCTGAGCGCTTTGCAACGCTTTCGTGGCACGACCTGCTCGCGCCGGCGGTGGGGTTGGCGGAGCAGGGTCTGACAGTGGATTGGTACTCCAGTCTCAAGATTGCGTCGAGTGCACAGGATATCTCGGCGTTTGAGTCGACACGGTCAGTTTATCTCCCTGACGGTCAGGTTCCCATGGGGCATTGGGCCGGAGCACCTCCGGTAATTGAGCTTAGAGGACTGGCCCAGACCCTGAAGCAGATCGCTGATGAGGGTCCTCAGACGTTTTATTCCGGGGATCTGGCGAATCGCCTTCTGAGCGATGCAGCCATGGTAGGAATTGGATTGACTGCCGAGGATCTCGCTACCTATCAGGCACAGTGTTATGAACTGCCCGGCGTTGCCTACCGGGACGCTAGGATCTACACCCCGACAGGGCTTTGCGGTGGGCCGAGCATGTGTGATGCGCTCGATGAACTGGCTCGACAGCTACCACTGCCTGGTAGCCAGCCTGATGGCGACTTTTACTGCGCAGTAGCCAACGGGCTTAATCGCGCCTATGAATATCGACTCAGCCAAATGGGAGATAGCCCCGACGGCAAAACCCCCGGCTGCACGACTCACCTCAACGTCACCGACCGTCATGGCAATGTCGTAGCGCTTACCCAGACACTGCTGTCTGTTTTCGGCTCACGGTTATTGCTGCCGGATACCGGCATCCTGATGAATAACGGCATCATGTGGTTTGATCCCTCGCCGGGCCGCCCCAATTCGCTGGCCCCGGCAAAGCGACCTCTGAGCAATATGTGTCCGGCCATTGTAAAACTGCCTTCCGGTGAGATTTTTGCGGTTGGCGCTTCCGGGGGCCGGCGGATCGTATCGTCCTGCATGCAGTTAATTTCGTTTATGACCGATTTTGCGATGACTCCTGAGGAAGCCATGCATCAGCCCCGAATCGATGTGGGCGGCTCTGATCATGTGCTGGCTGATGAAGCCCTTGATGGATCTATTCAGTCGGTCCTGCAAAATGCTTTTGAAGATGTCTCGACGGCGCAGCATGGGGTTTATCCGAGTCTTTTCGGTTGTCCCTCGATCGCGAGTGTGGTACCAGGCGGCGGCCGCTCTACCGGAGCTGCGTTCGTGACATCACCTCTCGCGGCCGCGGTAGGTGAACGTTCTTTAGGCTAATCCTCCCAAACCTTTGAAAGGGGCTGCACTAAATATTATGTCGCGAGGGGAGGCGCGTCAGCACAGAGCCCGCGCAATACAAGGCCGGGGGCGCCTGGAGATCGACGACGGCGTCTTTGAATATTGGCCGGGGTTTCTGGATCCAAAAGAGGCGTCTTTGTATTTTGCGGCGCTGCAGAGCAAGATCCATTGGCATACACCAAGGGTGTTTGTGTATGGGCGCTGGATCGATTCACCAAGACAGTCAGCGTGGTTTGGCGATCGCGGGGCGGTCTATCGCTACTCCGGCACCATTAACGAGCCAATCCCATGGCTCCCCGAATTAAGAACCCTGCGCGAGCGCTTGAATCATTTCTGTGAAAGCGAATTTAACAGTGTGCTTGCAAACCACTACCGCTCAGGCAGCGACAGCATGGGTTGGCACAGCGATGATGAAAAAGAACTCGGCCCGGATCCTGTAATTGCGTCCATCAGTCTTGGCGGTGAGAGGAGATTTCTCCTGCAGCATCGACGCCGTAAGGATCTTCCGACCCATGAAATCATGCTTGAAAACGGGTCCTTGCTGCTGATGCGGGCAAATAGCCAGGGTGCCTGGCGCCACAGCATACCGAAGACGCGTCGAGCCGTTGCGCCCAGAATTAATCTGACCTATCGTCACATCATGCCGGCTAAGGACATTATCGACGCGGGTTAGGCTGACGTCTGACCTACAAAACCCGCGTTGGGTGGATACGATTCCTGATATATGAAGCCAGACGAGATACCCGGAGACTACCGACCGCTTGCCGAGACGATACGGCCGCAAACCCTTGACGAATTCGTGGGTCAAAGCCAACTGGTAGGGGAGGGAGCGGCCCTTCGTCAGGCACTGCTTGCCGGGCGGATGCATTCGATGGTGTTGTGGGGACCGCCAGGAACAGGGAAGACCACACTTGCCAGAATGGTGGCGCAGTATTGCGACGCCCATTTCGAAGTGCTTTCGGCTGTTACAGCCGGCATTAAGGACGTCAGGGAGGTGGTCGCCCGCGCCAAGACGCTCCCAGGCAAACTTGTACTGTTCGTGGATGAGGTGCATCGTTTCAACAAGGCTCAGCAGGATGGGTTTCTCCCGCACGTTGAGGACGGCACTCTTATTTTGATCGGCGCCACGACCGAAAACCCTTCTTTTGAACTCAATAACGCGCTGTTGTCCCGTCTTCGTGTCTACGTGCTCAAACCGCTCGAGCGGTGCGACCTGACCCGATTGCTTGACCGTGCGCTGGAGGATACCGAGCGGGGTCTGGGCAGTATGCGCCTTTCAGTTTCCGAACCGGCTCGCAGTCAGTTGATGGATGCGGCAGATGGCGACGCCCGTCGGCTGTTGAATTTGATGGAGATTGCTGCGCAGTTTGCGACCACTACCGATGAAGGCTGCATCCTGCCGGATGACATGCTGCCGGAGATCATCGGTACACCGTTGCGACGTTTCGACAAGGGTGGGGATCTTTTTTATGACCAGATTTCGGCGCTGCATAAGTCAATGCGCGGGACAGATCCCGATGCGGTGCTGTACTGGTTCTGCCGGATGATCGACGGCGGCTGTGATCCGCGTTATATCGCCCGCCGTGCCATCAGGATGGCCAGCGAAGACGTGGGCAATGCAGATCCCCGGGCGCTCACGCTCACCCTTGATGCTGCAGACAGTTACGAGCGCTTAGGTTCTCCTGAAGGAGAATTGGCGTTGGCGCAGGCACTGGTTTACCTGGCGTGTGCACC
>TARA_B100000686_G_C16805822_1_pt1 | contig 15925 bp, 24 predicted proteins | sample TARA_B100000686 | Tara Oceans TARA_B100000686 (sample SAMEA2622733) | marine metagenome | biome: marine biome (ENVO:00000447); feature: marine epipelagic mixed layer (ENVO:xxxxxxxxx); material: "saline water (ENVO:00002010), including plankton (ENVO:xxxxxxxx)" | depth 150 m
CCACCAGTTACATTATTAACATTACCATCATCTTTCTTGTCGCCAAACCAGTTAATCTTACTGCTATCATCTTTAGGGTCACCATCATCAGATTTGCTGTCTGTAGAGTCAATAATAATAGCATCTCCACCACCTGCCTTACTAGCATCATCTATTGTACCCAGTTTTTTTGAGTTATCTGAGTGCCATTTATTAAAATAACTTTTATATTGATTACCTCTTGTTACATTAGTTTGACCACCTGGTATTGTTTTAGTTCCAAACACTTGCTCGTGCCATTCATCAAATAGCAGTGGTCTGTCTACGCCTGCTTTTACTATAGATTTCACGTTCCCTTTATCGTCATAATATACCTCTGGAACATTCTTCTCTTTAGTTTTAGGTATCCAAGTATCAAGTAGTTTTTTAGCATCAAATGCTCCATAGTTACCATAATTAGGATTTCTAAGCCAAGCCATAGCTTGTTCGCCTGTAATAGACTCAAGAGCCAAAGCTCTTTGTAAAGCATTTATATCTGGGTAGTCTTTCATCCATTCTGTATCTGTATCTCCAGTTACGCCTATTTGCGAACCTATATCTCCAGAAGTACTAAGTGATAAAGGTATATTACCTACATCAGAAGTAGTAGCAACAGGCATCATAGGACTAACAACAGTTTCATCATCAAATCCTGATCCTGTCATATTGGTTATATCTGGAATATTTAACATAGAAGGATTAGACGATCCCTGACCAGTAATTGATTGTAAATTATTAATAAGTTCTTGATCTCTAAGAAGAACAGGATCCACGCCTACAACATCATTTTGAATTGAAGGTTGTGGAACATTTAACATAGAAGGATTAGGTGGCACAGGAATACTTGGCATAGGAATACCTGTCATGTCTGGGGATGTTACTAAAGGATCTGTTACGCCCAAACCAGGCATTTCTGGAATATTTAACATAGAAGGATCACCCATCGTAGGTGGTGGTATAGGTTCCATTGGACCTGTTAACATGGGGTCTATTGCATTAAAACCATCAAACTGATCCATAGGTATATTTAATTTTGCCCTATTTAAATCTGGTTCCTCACCTTGAATAATAGATGAAACAGCATTTGCAACCTGTGAACCAGGCATGTCACCTAGTAGTGGACCCATTCCAAATAAATCAGGTATGTCTTTTATCTCTAAAGCCATTTTAAGCTCCTTCTGTAGGTGGCACTAAGCCAATATTAGCTAATCTGTTTTCTGGACTTTGAGCCCCTAGTCTTGGTGCTCCTGGTGGAGCAAAAGGACCCATAGGAGCAGTAGGTGGAACAGGTGGAACACCCATTGCAGCATCAGGCATAACTGTCGGTGGCAAGGTTGGTCCAGCTCCACCAACACCTGGTGGCATACCCATTTCTGGTGGCATACCTCCTGCTTGTGGTGGTGCACCTTGCATACCTTGTGCTTTTGCTTGAGCCATCAGTTGTGACTGTTCCATGCTTTTAACTAGGAATAAACGCATAAGTTCACCCCTATAAAATTCAACTAAATCTTCTCTGCCATGTCTTTGTGCACCCTGAAGTAGTGTCCATAGTCTTGCTTCAGGTAATGTGCTTTCTGCTATTTGTGTATTTATAGCATCTTCCATCTGATCTGCTGACTGTAATCCTAAGATATTATCTCGTATATAAACATCTGGCAACAATGGTGTTTCACCTTCTCTGGCAATTTGTGCCATAGACATCTTACCCATCTCATCTTGAGGTAGTTGTCCGATGAAGCTAACTTCAACATCACCAGCGTTTTTAATCATATCAGGAGTAACTTCTTCTCTGAAGTACATTCTGTTTTTATCTTGTCCACTAACCTCAAATGACTTAAATGCACCAGTTATATACTGGTCGCACATTAAATTAAATATAGCTCTATGTGCTTTTTCCATAGCTTGTAATCTGGGAATCAGTACAGTCTCCACGCCTTGTCTCAATGTATTTATGGCAAATCCTGATAATTGAAATTCTAATTGACCATAAATAGAATGAGGCAAACCACCTCTTTGCATCTCACCAGATATAAGACCCATGAACACTCCAGATTCCCTAGCCATCTCCAACAAACCTAATGGTTCTACATCTTCCCCCTGACCAAGAGCTATTTCTGAGCCCTCTTTATAAGGATCTTCTTCTAATGTTTTCGTACCATCTCTGGATTTTATTTTCAGTCCTTGCTTTCTGGAACGTGCTGTAAGTTCTAACATAACACTCATCATAAAGTTATGCTTCTCAAATAATTCTCTGGAAGATTTGTAACATGATTCTCCGTAATCTTCTATGGAATCTAAGTTACCTGAGTCTGTAATAGTCTGAACAAGTGGATTAGATCCCACTGGTCCAATAACTACAGGTACTCTATCTGATCCATGCTTAGTTCTTTTCTTTAAAACAGTTGTATCTGTACAAACAATATTATCCTCTGAATCATAAAAGTCATAAACATCTACTGTATCATCATCATCTCCCTGATCTTTACCTTGGATCTTCACCCCCCAAATAGCTTCTATTTCACTAGGAGTTTTCTTGGTTTTATAACAAGCCCAAGACAATCCTTTCTTACCTTCACTCCAGTATGTGTGAAGTGGATCCCATGGCTGAATCTCGACATTGGTATCTCCGTCATCGTCTTTTACGAGCAATGCTCTTGCAGCATACCAACCACGTAAAGTGATAAACCAAGCCATTTGATTTCTTACAGAGGGTTGGAACCTAGCTGTCAATCTGTCGTCTGCAGCTTTAATTAATCCAATTAAGAATCTTTCTTTAGCATCATTATTTTCTCTATCTTCTCTTTTAGAATTACCATATGGGATTCTTACTACCATCTCAGCAGATGTTAGCCAAGAGATTAATTTGTCTGCATATACTTGTGGTTCGTTAGAAGTATATGACTGGTAACCTTCACCAGCGTCAAATTCTTCAAGCCTGTATAGCTTATGGTCATCATCCATGCGAGTGCGTAGAGGTTCGGTCAAATCGTAGTGACTATCAACTAACGCAATGATTTCTTCTGGTTTATAGTTAGCCATTTACCACCTTCTAACCTTTATAGTTTTACCTTCGGCAATATAGCCATAGCCATACCTGTTAATCAAACCATAAATCACTGCCTTGACACCATGGTTGTACCTATCTTCAGGTGTTTCACCAACTATTGTACCATCTCTATCCATTTTCCACCTATATGCTCTGGTCTGACCATCAAATGGATTTGGCTGTACTCCAAGCTCAGACAAGATACCTTTACACCTAGGATTAAATACAATTCTCGGCTCTCTTTGTGCCACTGGATCTGTTTTCAAGAAGGCTTTTAGCCTTTCTGTTCCATCATTTATCTTAATTTTCTGTGAATCAAAATATATTCCAGTCTTTTCCATCCATACTTCGGCAGGAGCAGCCATAGCCTGATGCTGAGTACCAGCAATATCTATCACTCCAAACTTAGCATCTCTCCACCAAGGTCTTGCCTGTGCAATTTCTATGATTTCGTCAGTAATCAGGTCTCTTTCATAGATTTCATCTATAACTCGTATCTGATCGTTAACTACTTGTACGACTTCAACGGCATATGCTTCAGAATAACCTGGGTCTATCCATAAATGTACTGGTGTGTCAGGCTCATACTCTACATCCTTCACATGAAGGTCAGGTCTGATCTCTGTAAAGACCATTCCTTTAGGTGGAGAAGGTATTCCTTCAATTCTTTCCATGAAAAAGTCATCAGATGATGCTCTTTCTAGTGCTAAAATCTCTGGATCTTCTCTACCACCAGGGTATAAATACTGATTTGAGTAGCTTGGGAGTGAAAATGACTGTTCTTCTACGCTAGAAGAATGTTGCCATGCCTGATACATCTGTGGATACCAACCTAATGATCCCTCAAAAGTACCACCCAAGAACATCCACCCACGTTTAGGTGCACATCTGCCACGTAATCTGTGAAATGTTTCCAAATCTAACTGAGATGCTTCGCATCCTATGATTCCGTTAGGAGCTCTCATAGCTAGTGTCCTTGGATCTTTAGCTGATTTAGTCTCTATCCTTGTATCATCTGCAAGAATAATCTTACCAGGGTCTACTCTTTTAGAGGCTTCTTTCAACAATCCCATAGACGCAAAGTCCTGAACTAAGTATTCAAATTCTGCTCTTGTTCGTTCATAGTCTGCTGCAACCAACCAGTACAAACCAGGTTCATCATTTTCAAGAAACCTTGCTATCAAATATTTACTGGCAACCATAGATTTACCAGCTTGTTCGCCACCAGCTACCAATATAAATCTTTTTCTGGATTCCAGAATAGGCTTTTGCAGTTCTGTAGGAGCAAACCCCACCTTGTTATATAGAAAATCTATATATTCTTTTTGTTCTACTGGGGGAGTAAGAGTCATAGTGTCCTACTTTTTTTTATTTTCTAATATTTTTTCTACCTTTTCTTCTACAGACTCAGTAACATCTATGATAGTTTCTGTAGGCTTAAGTGATCTTTGGAAACTTTTCTTCATCTCCAACAAAACATCTTTAGCTTCTTCCTGTGCATTAGATGTCTGGGGTCTGTACTTCTCTCCCCAATGTGCATTAAGCAGTGTAATTAAAAGCACAGGGTTATCTTTAGCACCCTGTTCCTTTACTCTTTCGACTGCTAAGTCCTGTAACATTTCTCTAAAATTATGTTTAGCTTCTTCAAATCTTTCTTTAAATCCATACTTATCTTCTGAAATCCATCCATGAACAATTCTTCTGCCAAGCCCTGCCACTTCAGTTGCAGACCTAATGCTACCAAGAATACTATAAGAATCTAAAAACCTATCTTGCCTATCCCTGACGTATGGTTCTTGAGCTAACTGTGTATTCCCTGTTGGCATATTAATACTTCTTCTTTTTCATTTTTCTGCCAGTTTTCTTAGCGTAGTTTTTAGCTTTTGCCATACCAGCTTTACTGTACGGAAACTTCTTCTTTCCTACCTTGGGCATATTATTACCTCCATGATACTGGTTCCTTGTCCTTTAATTTAAAATACCACACATGTCTATTTTCGCAAAGAGACTTGGATAAATTATTTCTTTGAGTTTTTTTCGATTTGTATATTTTCTTATCCTTCTTGCAGAAAGGACATCTGCTAGAAAGCGTTATTTTCTCGAACCCTGACTTGTAAACTTTAAAGTCTGTAAACACTTCTATATCAGGATACCCACCCTTTGGTCTATCCTTTTTTCTTTCTAAAATCAAAGCCTCATCATAAGGAACTATCTGCCTGTCAAAGTGTTCCCTAGGAGGCTTATCTGGTTCTTCTGTATATGTATATTGAGCCCATCCACAATGTATGCAACAAATCTCTGTGTACCCTGTATACCCAAAAATGCTCCCAGAATCACTGATTTGCCCAGAACATCTAGGACAAACCTCTATCCTCGTTAACATGAGCCTATGCTACCATAGAAATGCAAGGGTCGTAAACAAGACACGACTGCCTTCGTGACAACCAACGTCTGGTAATGTTTCTTGTGCTAAACCAGATTGCCCTTGCCTTGACCAGTCTGATACAATATAAATGTCCATTCTCCTTTAAATGGATAATCATTGTTTTAGGCACCATCAGTTTTTTTAATAAAAAACTATACAAAATTTACTGGTGGTGTCTTTTTTTGTGATACAATGCTACAAGGCTGGTGGTCACAAACATCTACTCTACTTCTTACCTACCAGCCTTCCAAATCAGATAGTAGATACAAAAACAATATAGGGGCAGCTATGTTTACACAATCTAATGAACAACCTTTTGATAAAAGAAATAGAATCCAGTTTGCAGAAATCGCATGTAAAAAATACTATAGGCACATAGTAAAATACAAAGATCAAAAACAAGCATACGTTAAACGATATGGATTTGACGACTTATACGGATACTACAAAAGAGAAGGCGTTGCAAACCTTTACAGTAGACTTCCACAGGTAGTTAGAAAAACCCCAGACTATGTAGTTCAAATAGCCACAAGCAATCATGACACAAAACAGTTTCTTGTAGAAGCTAAAGGATGCTCACCATATACAGGGCTTCGTCTTAAAATAAGTGACTACGAGGCGTATAAGAAGTGGGAACAATTCTTAAAAGATGACGATGTGGAAGTTATGTTCTTTCTATATTCTGGTCTAAGCAAAGATCCTTCTAAGCCAGAACCTAAAAGAAACCTAGCCAAAGTAATAAGCCTTAGACAAATTACAAATATTATAAATTCTAATGTTCTGAAGAAAGATAAATACCATGATAATGGCGAGGATAGATGGACTATACCATGGAATTTAATCGACTCAGAAGAAATTAAAATATTTACTCCAGAAGAAATTGCAAAATTTGAACGAATCGGAGCATTATACAAAAAACTGGATAATGAAAAACAACCCCAGTTATCTATGTAATCTAGGGGGTCTTAGGAAACTCCTCTCTCTTTAGAGAGAGAGAGGAGTTCCTAATACCACCTCTAAGTAAACTAAGTAAACTAGTAAACAGTATCCTAGTGTACAGTAAGCCCTTTTTATAGAAATCAAATTGTCAACAGTAGGTATTTTATATTAGTCGTTTTCATAAGCCCTACCCCCTTCTTGTTGGTGTTGTTAAAGGACGGACGTTGTTAGGACGCGTGTACGACCCTCGGCTACGCCGATCGCCAAACTCCCCAGATACTTCGTATCTGAGAGACTGCCAACTTTCGTAGCTGAGAGACCAAACTAACACGCAAACAGCCTTCCAACTTGATACCTATGGTATCTGTTGCCTTTTTCAGCTATGCAAACTGTTGAAAATAGAATTTTACTATCTAGCTACAAAAAGCCTTTGAATTCTGAAAACTTTTTTTGTATCTGACCTGAAAAAAGCTGAGACCAAAAAACAGCAATTTTCCCTAAAGGGAACTTGAAACAGATGTTGACAAATGGATACAGAACAGCTATGATTGATTGACGGATTCGGCGATTTTGCCGACTTCGAAAAACAATGAAACAGATGCTAAAGCATCTGAAAGGAGAATTTCACATGGTAACGATCCGACAACACGAGCAAGAGGCAAGTGCTGAGTACACAGAGTGTACTCAATGTGGAGTCGAGGAATTAAGTGGCGATATCGTAGATATCGATGACAGGAAACTTTGCAAGGACTGTATTCACGAGGACTACACTTTGTGTAGTGATTGCGATCAATGGGTAAAGGATGACACTACGTGGCATGACCCTGTCAGCATAGCTGAATGTTACGGCAGATGGTGCCAAGAATGGATTTGTAGCCATTGCGTACATTCCTGTAGGAATGTTGAAGATTGCGAATTTTATGGCTGTGCAGATTGTTTCGAGGATCATTCTTACGAATGCTTCTTTGACAATGGCTACAACGATGATTTATCAGAACTTGGAAATTCATATTCTCACATAGTGAGACCATACACCGACAAATTCAGCGATGATTTGCCAAGCTACCACGAAATGAAACTAAAGTTTCATGGCAAAGGCAAGAAAAAACTTGGAGTCGAAAACGAAACACAACTACGTAGTAGTGGTGGACTGGATGCGACTGAGCAAGTTATGGACACCATAAATGGTGTAGGTTTCGATCACGTAGTGCTGAAAGAGGATGCAAGTATCTCAGGTACTGAGGTTGTTTCACAACCTTGCGATCTGCAATACCATCACGAACAATTCGGATGGGATAGGCTCTTTAGAGCCTTGCTCGATGATGGGCATTACTCAGACCTCGAATCAGGTTTGCATATCCATGTGAATCGTAGCTACTTTAGTAGCTATCCATCACAGCTATTAGAGGACAAACTGTTGCTCATGTATGAAATACATGAAGAAAATTGGACTGAAGTATCAGGAGGCAAAAATCCCAACAATTATGCTGATAGATTCCTAGACGTTCACAAAGTGAACGATCTCAGACAACTTGGAACAGGCAGACAAGTCGAGGATTTCGTAGAAATGCAAAGAGAAAACGGCATCATATCGAGACACAAAGCCATCAATTTCACCAAAGGTGATGATCCTACCTATGAGTTTCGTTTCCTACGTTCTACGTTGGATTTCGAGGTGTTCAAGGCAAGGACTCAAGCCATCGACATACTCACCGAGTTTGTAAACAAACACGATGTTGAGGAAATTATGGCATCAACTTGGGATGACGTAGTCGAGTTGGCAATCGAGTTGGATCACGAGGAATTTGTTGACCAATTCTCTGAATTGAAAAACACCAACTTGTTGCCTTGGGAAATAGACAAATCTTGGCATAGAATCCAGTCGGCAAGATACGTATAGATTTGTAGCTGAATGTGGGTGGAATTTTCTGCCCACATACAAAGTATGTGTTTAGACATGTGTTATGTCTACTGACGATTGCGAAAGCATGAAACACGCAACATCAGAAACGAATTAAACGAAAGGATTTGCTTATGTGTATAATTTCAATTAAAAAACGTGGTGTTCCGATGGACTGGAGTATCTTAGATACTTGCGAAAGGAATAATCCTGACGGATCAGGTTATGCCTATGTGAAGGACAATAAAGTCCATATCCGTAAAGGATATTTCGATAACAACGATATGCAAACAGCATTACAGAAGGAAAAGATCGACCTAGATGAAACAGAAATTATGTTTCATTTCAGGATAGCTACGCATGGTAAGGTTTCACCTTCAACATGCCATCCATTTCCAATGTCTAGCAACAAATCAGACTTAACAAAGTTAAGAACATCAACTGATATTGCTGTATCTCACAATGGAATCATCGATGATATGCCAACGCATAAAACGTACTCAGACACCATGCAATTCATACGATTTCACTTGGGTAAGCTACGCAAGGACATCCACAGGTCACCTATACAGAACCTGATCCAACTTGCAGTTGGCGATCATAATATCCTAGCTATAATGACTGTTAGAAAAACATATCTGATAGGTGAATTTATCGAGAACAATGGTTGGTTGCATAGCAACACATCGTATCTAATGCCTGTCCAAAATACACAAAGCCTATGTGTAGGTAGTGGCAATGGTGGATACAGGTATGGAAACGTACACAACGACAACTACGATATACTCGGTGATACATCAACTATGGTTGATGATGATGACAATGTATACGATGGCTATTTCTCAGGCAACAACAAGGCACATTACACAAACGAATACTCACGCAAAACAGGTGATTACACCATGTGCGACTCGTGTCACTCAATGTTCCATTGGAGTGACTATGCTGAAACACTAGCAAATGGTTGGCTACTGTGCGAGGCATGTGCGTCAGATCAACTGTTAGTTGATGTCAATAAATACAAACCTAGCAAGAAAAAGAAAAACAAAAAGGATAAGAAATTTCAGCTTTGGAAAAAATAGCGACAGCTTGTAAACAAATGGTAACAAAACTTGACAGGTGTTGACAGGTTTTATATAATATATATGTGGTGAAAACTTCTCTCGCCACAAAAACCCCCAAAGCACGTGGGTTTACTGTCCTGAGTATGACAGACAAAACTGCTCAACAATTAAACAACACACGTATCGAAAGGAGAATCATATGTGTACCAACACAGAGAAATTCAAAGAACAATTGTGCGACCTGAGTACAGCATTTACAGTAGGTTTGAATGCTATGGCAAGAGAACTAGGTGAGTACACGATAGAGCAACACCAAGACCATGATGACTTAGCAAAGCTAAGAAAAATAGAAGTTCAACTTACTAGAGTGGATCAGGACATACACTCGCAAGAGGGTCACGACCCAGTGGTGTGTACGTATGTTAATGCTGAAAAAGTTTTAGGTACGAAGGATAGCGACAATGACTAAAGAAATGTACACGCAAAATTGCGTGGATTGTGACAGCGAAAATGTACTAGAAATTAATGGAAGTATTCATAAATGGAATAAAGAAAAACAAGAATGGATTCTTCTAAGATGGATGATGACCACAGACGAAGTATTTTATTGTGGTGACTGTGGAGAAATAAATGCAGAGGTTAGAGAAAATGAAATATAGTTTGTTAACAAACAGAAACAAATGTTGACAAACGATTACAGAAGATATATACTATAAGGGTGGTGGTCGACTGGATCGCCACCTCTGAAACACAATCGAAAGGAGAAATAATGGGTAATGAAAAAGTAAGGTATTGGTTCGAACCTACTAAAACTGAGATCGCTAACATGAATTTTGAAACTATGCGTTATGAGTGGCATCTCAGGTGGGAAGAACTTCCAGAAGATAATGTAAATGATGATTCTAATAGCGATTTATATGATACTGGATTCCAGTCATTGAGACTGGTTAAGGCAAGATTAGATCACTACAACATGGTTACTGATGAGGCTATCGCCAAAGGATATCTTTTAGAAGATGTTGGTATGGATTGTAGGACTGTTTTAAGGCTCGAGTTAGCTAAGTACGACCACATAGATGGTGGGTACATCACAGCTAGGGTGTGGGATAAGAAATTTGATGAACACTTTGATGAAAAATATAGTGTGATTTATAACACACCATCAATACGAGTACCTAAAAGATTCCAAAAGGAATTTGCTAGAAATTATGAATGGGCTAGTATACTTTAACCACTAAACGAAAGGAGAAAATTTAAATGTATACAGAATTTAACAGGAAAAACTTGGGTGACCTTAGAGGTCAACTTACTGAAGTGCTAAATAAATTTGGCAAGGAAGTTGGGATCAAGCTTGTAATAGATGGTGGCATAGGTTTTGACGCATCAAGTGTGAAGATAAAGCTTGAAGGCACAATCGAGGGTATGCAAACTCGTAGCGAAAGAGACCTTGAGTTATACACAGACTACAAGGTGGGCGATACATACGTATCGAACAGGGGAACTAGCAATGCTAGTGAGGAGACTGGCACTATTGTAGTGGGCTACGAACCAAAGAACAGATCATACCCATTGATTATTAGAAAACCAAATGGTAAAGAATACAAAACTAACTACATAATGCAATTACGAGGAACAATGAACTAATGAAATTACTAACAAAAGAAATAGAAAAAAAATTACCCAAGCTGTATAGCACAGATGAGCAAGGAAACAATGCAAAAGTTGTGGTGAAATTCTTTCACCCAAGTTCAAATTGGACATGGTATGCGACTGAGTATGACCCTGATACACGTACATTCTTTGGGTATGTAGATGGATTCGAGGGTGAACTAGGTTACTTTAACCTAGATGAACTATCTGAAGTCAAAGACAGTTGGGGGTTAGGTATAGAACGTGACATGTATTGGGATAGCAACACAACACTACGTGAGGTGATGAAATAATGAGTAATGAAATGGAAAAGTATCTAGGGAAAACTGTTTACTATTATCCAAATAAACATACTGACTCTTTTCAAATGACATTAGATAAGATTGCGTATAAAAAGATTGGTGGAATAACAGATGAGTTAGATGATTCTGATTTCCCTGTATTCGTAAGCAAGGAACTAGACTCATGGTGCAAATTAGAATGGTTAAAAGATGCAATCAAAATGGACAAAGATTGGGAATGGGTAGGTGAGGACTAATGAGTTGGAATGAAGTAGACTGTGCCTCTTGCAACAAAGCTATTGAAGGACAGGCATCAGGTGTTATAGGTGCGAACGTTGAAGATGGGTGGATTAACGCAGATGATTGGTGCGAGACATGGTATCACGAAGATTGCATGTCACAAATACTAGACGTTTATTGGAAACACATGAGAGATAAGGAGATTAAAAATGAGTAAGTTTATAGTAATAAAAAGATACAAATACGAAACACCTAGTGGGTGGGAATGGAGTGAGGAAGTCACATACCATGACAACTACGATGATGCAGATGTGGAGTACATCCTTACCTCTCTGACAAATACAGACACAGGAAAGGGAGTCCAAGACATAGTAGAAAAGATGATATGTGTTCCTATAGAAATGGAGAATAAATAATGAGTAGAGTAACAGAAGATATGGTAAGGAATTGGCTTGGATTAAACGAGAATGGATTCCCCTTAGATGAACGTGGAGATGCGTTAGATTCAATAGAACTAATTACAGACATAGCTAACGGAGATTACAGACCTAAAGCTATTAAGAAAGAAATTGAGGAGCATAACAATGCCTAAGTTTACAGTAACAGCAGAAGAAACTATAACCAATGAATATGATGTGATGGCAAATGATATAGAAGATGCAAGTGAACAAGTTAAAGATATGTTTTACAATTCATTTGCATCAAGTATTGATGCTAATACATCTAGTATACAAATTATAGAAGTCGAGGAGAATTAAAATGCCTGAGATAACAATAGATCAAATTGAAAATTGGAAACGAGACTCAGAGATATTATCTGAGATAGATGATAGCTTGAACGTCAATGATGATTGGAATGAACAAGAATTGTTTATGAAACTTCTTGATACATACAACCCACCTCACCCATCAGACCTAAAGTATCACATATGGCAGAGGAAGAATCCAACAGAGCCAAGAGGTGTGAGGTCAATAGATGGTAGGCAGTTTGAGAACCCTGAGAAAGATGAAGATGGCAACATTATTATCAGAGATAGTGAAGGTAATGTAGTTGAGTTTTAAGGTAGAGAGATCAGTTATATCTATACCAAGAAAAGCTACTCACGAGTGGCTACTTAATAAACATTATGCTCAAAGAATACCAACCTTAGTACATACATATGGAGTCTTTGAGAATGGAGTTATGCAAGGGGTGTGTACATATGGTATACCCCCTTCACCCCCACTCACAACAGGTATATGTGGAGAGGAGTATAAAGATATAGTGTTGGAACTGAACAGACTTGTATTAGTCGAGGATCATTCTGAAAACTTGGCATCTTATTTCGTAGCACAAACACTACGTATGTTACCCAAGCCATCTATAGTTGTATCGTATGCTGATACTAGCATGAATCATGTTGGATATATATATCAGGCAACTAACTTCATGTATACAGGGCTATCAGCTAAACGTACAGAGTGGAGAGAGGTGGGTGCTGACACCCATAGTCGTACAATCGTGGGTCAATATACCCACAAGGAAAGGACAGATAATCCTGATAAGTTTGCACAGGTTGATAGACCACAGAAACATAGATACATATACTTTGTAGGCTCTCGAACACATAAGAAACAATTGCACAAATCTCTGAACTATAAGGTTCAACCATACCCAAAGGGAGAAACACAAAAATATAAAAACGATAAAGAGATAGGACAACAAATTACTTTTATATAGGAGAAAACAATGAGTAATGACCATGATATATCTTTACAGATTAAGTACGAGCATAATGTATACTGTCCTGACCTATGTAAACTGTGTTCACAAGATCGTGAAGGGAGTACAGGCACATGGTAACAGGAGTGATTATGACATACGAGAAAGATAACGCACTAGATGATGACGAGAAGGAGTCGCTTAAGTTTCTGTATAGATACACTAAGAAACTAGTAACGTCATCTGAAAATGAGAAGTTATTATCTGCTGTGGACTACATGATATCTAGGGCAGAATCAGAAGGTAAGCATCACATAAAACATGGAGATAAGTTAGCCATGCGTAGTGAATTACTAACAGTAATTAAAAAATTATTTGGAGTAGAGTATGAAGAAAGAACCACAATTTAAAAACGAGAAAGACAGAGAGGTTGCACTCAACTGTTATCTCACCACAGACAGAGCAAAGGAATTATTAAGGATAGCACTGTACGTAGCGATACCCATCATGAAGGCTCAAAGCCCACACTCTAGCCGTGAAATAAATGCTAGAAAAAGGATGGTGTATAAGGACATGAAGAAAGTGTTAAGTGCCATTAACGAATGGTACAGAGAAACACCAGACGCAACGGAATCGCTAATGGATACATTAAAAGAAAAATATCCTGATATTAAAAAATGGAACATATAAATACATTTGACAACAAGTGAGTACATGTGTATAATTATATGATCCTAGGTAGCATACTCCTTTCTGCTACCAACCGATTGATTCGATGGGCTTTGGTGTTTAATTACTCCTGTTTTTATTCACCAGAGCCTAACAAAAAAAGAGTAGAGTAAGTAACAGTTAACTTTAGTAGACAGTTAACTATAGTATACAAGATAACAGTAACCTATTAACTCTCTCTCTCTAAAGAGAGAGTTAATTATGTTACTAGATAACAATAGATTACAGGGAGATGAAATCTTGAAACAAGAATACATGCCATTAACTGAGTTGGCTACAAGATGGGGAACAACCAGACATTTTCTTTGGAAAAGAGTTAAAGACGGATTGATACCATCGTTTCAGTTAGCAAAAAATAACAAAATATTTATACCTGTTAAATGGATAGAGAAACAGGAGAAAGGGTCAAAGATAAATTGATACCAGTAAACCATAGAGAAATAGTACATGCAACCATAGACTCGATAGAGGCTACTATGGGCAAGGACATGCAAGGGCAATACACGATTCCACAATGGAAGATAGGTGCAACATTCCAAGGAGAACCATCAATTAAAAAACCTGATGGCAGTTCTTACAAGTGGTCAACATATGTGCAGACATTAGGTAAGTCCAAAAAGAACTGGGGATATCCTGCCCAAAACGAGTGTCCTGAGATATTCAAAGAATATGCACAAGAGCCACACAAACACCTACCTGCACCTGTTACGTTGTACGTAGGAAGGGGAGACAAGAAGGATAAGAACGAATCCATACCTGATGAGCAGTTACAATATGCTTGGGATTACCATTGGTACTTGTTGCCACCTTACTTTGATAGAGAAGGCAAGGCAGTACAGGAAAGTAGACCACCAGTTGAGACTGTAGCTGAACAGGAAACTATGTCTGCGTTACACAGTACCTCTGAGGTGGAAGAAGAACCACAGGAAATTGACGAGTTAGAAAAAATCAAGGCAAGGATTAATGAACAGCAAATCTTTATAATGACACAATCCTCAACAGGATATGGTGCATCTATATTCAGCGATGCTGAAAGAAATATTCCATGTGTTGATTGCAAGATCGAACTCTTATCCAGATATGCTAACAGCATACTTGATTCAATTTTATTGGGTCAAACACCACCTTACATAAAAAACCACCAACACCCTGACCAAGAAACAGATGAAGAAATTCAAGGTTTGTTAGATCAGGCAGAAGAAGATATGGAGAATAACAATGGGTAATAAAATACACCAACACCCAGTACCACGACTGGAATACATTGATCCTGTTATATCAAAAACAGATCCAATACTAATAGAAGTAGTAGATGACGTGGCACACGTCTGGTCACCAAAGGGCAAGAAAGAAGTTGAACGAGGCGATTACCTTGTTTCAATACCTAAAGAAGTTATAACAGAATTGAATGACGCATGGAAACTAGGGTTTCCACAATGCCCTCATTGTCAGAAAGAATATGATGTTTTCGATGAGAATGAAGCAAAAGAACCATTCGATGAAGAAGATTGGAATCATAGTAATCCTGTATAACTAGGACATAGGAGAAAGGAGATCACATGAGTTGTTGTGGTAGCTGTGAAAAAAACAAAGAAGAAATACTGAAAAAAATAGATGGGTTTTCCCATCAGATTTTTTCATACCACTTAGACTTACTGCAATTTATGGATATGATATACGACTTCATACAGGACACAGACATACAGGGAATCAAGAACTCTAGTGTCTTGTATGAACTTATCCATAAAGCTAAAAATAACAATGAAAGGAGTAGCAACAGATGGAAGTAAGTGTACGAAGAACAGGAACAATAATAGAGGTTAACTATCCTGAGTTAGATTTGCGTTTTACTGCGAGTAGAATCAAGGCAGACACGGATAATTGCGAGGTAGTGATTGCATGGAAGATGCCCTACGATACTGGCATGAAGT
>TARA_B100000686_G_scaffold354976_1_pt1 | contig 15918 bp, 20 predicted proteins | sample TARA_B100000686 | Tara Oceans TARA_B100000686 (sample SAMEA2622733) | marine metagenome | biome: marine biome (ENVO:00000447); feature: marine epipelagic mixed layer (ENVO:xxxxxxxxx); material: "saline water (ENVO:00002010), including plankton (ENVO:xxxxxxxx)" | depth 150 m
CTAACCATTGTGCAATACCCATGCCAAGACGATCACCAAGCATACCACCTATAATACCGCCAAGCATACCAGTAACTATTGCAACTGGCCCACCAGCAGCACCAATCATACCGCCCAACAAAGTTCCCATAAAACCGCCACCAATACCACCAAGCGATGCTCCAATCATGGGTAGTACAGTTTTCTTATCAGCACCACTTGCAAGCGCCATAAGAATAGGGCCTGTCGTAAAAGCTTTACCAACTGGTCCGGGGATCTTTTTTAAAAACTTCATGCCCCCTGCAAGTTTTGGAAATTTACTTGCCCATTTGCTCATTTTACTTGCACCAGTTGTTGTTGTTGACATTCCACTTGGAGGCTTTGCAGTTATTGGTTTTGCAGTTGGTGCTTTTGGTGCAGATGCAGTTGGTGTTTTAGCCGGAAGAGCTTTTGGAGTTTTTTCTACATTGCTCCATATCTTTGCTTTTTTAACTCCACCGACTTTGGACTGCTTAGGCCCACTATCTAGTTTAGCTTTTGTTTTTGCATCCCTTCTTGCTTGTCTCTTTTGATCTCTTACTTTTTTACGATCTTGTACTTTTGAATCTCTAACTTTTTGATCTGCGCGTGATCTTACTTTGGGACCCCTAGAGGGCTTCTTTTTAAATAACTTTCCGATTCCTTTAAAACCACCCATCATAGGAACCATTGATGCTGTCATAAGTGCTAAAGCCACAGTTGCAGCTGCAAGAGCAATACCAAATGCAGTAATTGCTGCAACAACACCCATAAATATGCCTGCAATACCACGATTATCACCAAGTAAACCACCTTGGCGTTTTCCAGTTCTTTTAAATTCATCACGATCTGTTTTCATTTGGTCTATTTTTTCATCACTTAATTCATTCTCTAATTCATCTCTCTCATCATTTGATAATAATCCATATCTTTCTTTACTTTTTAATTCTTCTTTTCTATTTTCAGCTCTTACAACATCTTCATCAGTAACTTTTCTACCCATGATATTATTCCATAACCATTCAACAACATTTTTTATTCCCATAACAATGGATTTTCCGATTTGAAATAAAACTTCAATAGTTGTCCATATGCCTTTAGCAATATCAGGGCCATTGTCCCACAACCACATCATACCATCTTTAATAGCATACCATACTTTTTTCATTTCACTTGGTTTTAAGAACATGAAACTAAATACAAGTAAAAGTTTACCCCAATGATCTTTAAAAAAGTTAGCAACTGGATTATCAGTTAGAGTTTTTGTAACATTATTTAATAGGCCTTTTCTCCATCTTTTAGTATCTGATTTCCATTGTTTTTCTTTTTCTGCAAGTTTTGATGCTTTTGCTTCTTCTTTCTTTCTTAGTGCTTCAGGTGATTGTTTTCTTGTTAAACTATTTGATATTTTTTTCAACCATTCATTAACATCCATTAGCCAAGGCTGTTCTTTGGGTTTTTCTGGTTCAACTCTTTCTGCTTTGACTTCAATAATCTCAGCTTCAATAATATTACTATTGTGAGCAACTTTATCAGTATTAGCTTTAACTACAGCGGTGTTTTTGACTATATTTTCATTATACACAACTAAACTTGTTGACATCTTACTTACAGAGTCAACAAAAGTTTTACTTGCAAAGCCTGATCGGTCGGAATCTGTTAATTTTTCAAATGGCATTTTATCCCCTCATTTTTGCGTTTTCTGCTTTTATACGTTCATTCTCCTCTGAGACCCATTGTACTAATAATGCTACATAAATTTCTCTTTCCCATGGTAACATATTTTCTAACTCTGTAAGAGAATACTTATGATGTTGCATCATAGAAAAGTTAGTATGCAACATATTAGCTAATGAATTGTCGCAGAGGCTTAACCGAAAAAAGAGTTTAGACCCTCCAAAACTATATCTTCAGTATAACCACACACTTTTTTATTTTTCTTGCCTTCTTCTTTTATTTTGTTTTTACATTCCAATTTAATTTTATGTCTCAGTTTTGGCATATTTTCATAAAACTTGGCCAGTTGTTGAAATTGCACATCTGTTAATGATTCTAAAAATTCTTGCATTTCTTGTTCAGTATGATCTTTGGAAGAATATGTATTTTCTTTATCATAGATATAATCAATACAAGTCAATATAGTTTGAAATACCATTTCAACTTCTGTTAAATCTTCTAAGCTTGATATTTTCTTTTGTAAAACTATATCTGGATATTTTAATACTACACCCAAATCATCTGTAAATTCTATTTTATTTGTATGTTCTTTCGTTCTATGTATTTTTATATCTTCAACATTAAATGAAACTGGTATCTTACTTTTACAAGTTGGACAACTATAAGCCAATTCAATCGTTTCACCTTTTGACTTAGCTCGTAACCATAAAAAGATATATTCAATATCAAATAATGGAAGTGTATCAACATTAAGCTCATCATAAATACAGCCTTTAATAACATTCTTTATGGCTGTCATAATTTCATCTTCTTTTTCACCTTCCATTGCTATTAAGAGAAGTTTCTCCTCTTTAACTAAGAATGGTCGATATTTTACTACTTTGCCACTAGATGGCAAAGTCATACTATACTCTGGTATTGCTACTCTTGGTAATCCCATTTCATTAACTCCCTAATATAAAATAATATTATTATTTATTAATTATTAAAATGTTTCAATCTCCATGTTTAACCTTACTTACTTTGTGTTTTGTCCGAAATGTCATGCATTATATCTTTGTTAGCTGCTTCTCTAAATTCATCATGGTAAGCTAAGGGCCCTTCTTCTTCTGGTGAATCTCTTTTTATTTTTGGTGTTACATATGTTTGAGTATATGTTCTATATTGAACAGTAACACTTAAAGCCATTGGACTATCATTAGTACCATAATTCAGTTCCATTGGGTCAATTCTTTTTGGATAAGCATCATGTAAAGTTGTTATCATTGCTGTAGTATTCGTTCTAGTCTTATTAGTAATTGTAATTGTACCTTTATAATGGTCATAAAACTGAACACGATTAGATTTCGGATCAATCATTCGATCTAGCCATTCTTGGAAATACTTTAATTCTTTAAAGTCATGGCTAACATGAAAAGAAAAAGTTACATCATCATATACTTTTTGTTTTACATATGATCTGTAAGTAGGCCCTTTATCACCGACTACCATTGTTTTTCCGGGAATATTTGCAGCATTACAATTAATTGTCAAATATTTTGTAATTTCGCTAGGGGCAATCGGTCGTATTGGTGCAAAAGTAACTTCAAATTGATTTGGCCTAGCAAATAAGCCAGGATTATGCGCTGCAAAGCTTCCTAAATTAATTGACATTTTCTACTCCGGTTATAAATACTTGAACATTCACTATATTTATAATACATATATGAAAAAATATCCCAGAGTTGGTAAATATAAAGTTAAAAATAAAGAGAAATATATAGCTGATCTGCATGAGTGCGAGTATCGCTCAAGCTGGGAATTAAGATATATGAAGTATTTAGATAAAAATCCGAATGTTGTTGAGTGGGGATCTGAAAATATAGTTATTCCATATTATAATCCAGTTGAAAAGAGAAATAGACGTTATTTTGTGGATTTTTATGTAAAAGTGCTATCTAAGTCTGGACAGTATAAAAAGTATATAATTGAGATAAAACCAAAAAGTCAATGCAATCCACCGAAAAAGCCAAAGCGAGTATCTAGTAAATATCGAAATGAACTCAAGGCATATGTTAGAAATCAGTCAAAATGGAAAGCTGCTCGAAAATGGGCAGAAAAGAGAGATTGGCAGTTTGTTGTTCTTACAGAAAAAGAGCTAGGTATCAAATAAACACTAAAATCTATTATAAATAGTACAATGGCAACTAAGAGAAAATTAAGAGCTACAAAGACAAATACAAAAAGACCATCACTTTCAAGTGCTGGTGTTGACGAAAGAAAGATTTTTAAATCTTTGGCCAAACTTCAAAGATACCCTAGAGTAAGAGAAATCTTTAGAGAAGCTGCAAGTCTTTTTAGAAGAAAGAAAATAAAACACATTAGAAATATTGGTGAAAATAGAAAAATACGAGAGCTGGTAAAAGAGTTAGATCATAATGAAAGAACAATGTATAAAAAACATCTTAAAGGCCTTGGTTTTCCAACTTATGATGATATTATGACTCATGCCAAGAAGGCACACATAGTTGTAAAGAAAGCACCTAAAAAACTTGCGAGCAAATCACCAGAGCTTAAAGATAGTGTAGAAAAATTTAAAGATGAAGTAGAAGAAATAAGAGATCGTGGTGGAACACCAATTTTAAAAGTTTTGAATGACCATATCAAATTTTTAGGTGAAGAATCATTTTTTCAAAAAGCACATAAAGCTGCAAAACAACAAAATATAATTGAACGAAGTTCACGCTCAGTTGAATTTTATTCAGAATATGCAGCTAATTATGCAACAAGCTTTAATTATCGTAGAATGTTTAAAGAGGGTGGTAAAAAGAAGGCAAACTTAATGTTAGGTAGAATGTACTTTTATAAGTATGTGCCTAATCCTGAAGAAGTAGAAGCAGTTTTTGATATGTATCCGTTGATGTTTATTCTTGACAAACAAGACAATGAGTTTGAGGGCATTAATTTTCATTTTATGACACCAAAAGCAAGAGCTGTAACAATGATAAGTTTATTAGAGTATTTAAATAATATGGAATATAAACCAAGTACAAAACTTATATTCAATTCGCTGAAGAAAGTAATAGCAAACAATAGAAGATTTCGTTATGCTAAGTATTCTTATAGAAAATATAGAGCTGATAGTATATCATCAAAATTAATTGAAGTGCATCCATTAGATTGGGAAATAGCTGCATTTTGTCCAACTGAAAGATTTTATTCAAAACAAAAACGAAGATTGCCAGATAGATATGTTTGGAAACAAACTGCAATTCGTGTAAGAAAGAGGAAATAAATGCCAATTCAAAAAGATATAGAAGAAAATGAAAAAGAATATCATATGGGAGGCTTTCATTTTCCATTAGATTTGACAACTAGTGATGGTGTAAATCCAGTTACGCATCCAGATTGTATTCGACTGGTTATTCAACGTAAGCCAGGTGCAAGTATGCAAGGCGTTAAAGATCATGTAGCAAGTAAATATGGAACAGACTTTAAAAAGAATTTAAAAGAATTGGAGGGCAACCTTGTAAACAAAGTCGCATCAATAAAGAAAAAATTGGAGGCAAAACCAGGAAAAGAAATAATGGATAAACTTCATGCTGAACTGACTAATGCTGAAGAAACCAGAAAGGCGATTGGGGCATTTCAATCAAAACAAGAAGTTATTGATGCGGCTGCAGAAGCAGGCGCAAAAATATCAACAAACGTCATGGACAAGTTTGAAGAACTAGCTAGCAAAGTACAAGTGCTCGGTGGTGGTGTTTTAAATGAATCTAAAGAACTCTACCAGAAATTTAAAGATACAAATCAAAACTATAATGTAGCAACTTCTTTGCATACTATATATTTACCAATGCCCGATCAACTTAGTTACAATGAGCAAGCGGAATGGCAAGGCACTGATTTGGGTATGTTAGCATTAGTGCGAGATAAGATAATGGGTGGCGATAAAAAAGCGGAAGATTTTGCAACAGCTGGTCTTGGTCAAATTGGTAATCTTGTCGGTGGTGGTGCTGGTGCATTAGTGGGTACATTGTTTGGTGGCGGTGTTCTTGGTGGTGCAGCTGTCGGTGCTCTTGGTGGCGGTGCAAATATTCAAGCAGCCGTTGAAAGTACATTTAGAGTAAAAACAAATCCATTTAAAGAACAAACTTTTGGTGGTGTTCCATTTAGACCATTTGAATTTGCATGGACATTTTCACCAAGAAATGAAGCTGAAGTGAATATGCTCAATAAGATTATCAAAAAAATTAGAACTCACTCAAAACCATCTTTTAAAGATGCATCAAAAACAATATTTAATTATCCAGATGAGTTTCAAATAGAATTTTTAACATTGGTTGCTGGGGATAATCTTAAAGAAAATAAAAATTTACCAAGACTTAAACCAATGGTCTGTAAATCAGTTAATACAAATTTTATGACAGCCGGATGGCGTTCTTTTGAAAATGGAGCACCAGCTACTGTAACACTTCAACTTGGTTTTGAAGAAATTGATATTGTTACAAGTGGTGATGTCAAAGGAGGATATTAATTATGGCCTATTTCAATTATTTTCCAACCATTGTTTATGATGTTAGAGGAAAGAAAAATGATGCTCAATTTCAAAGAATTACTAATCTCTTAAAAAGAGTTAGAAAGAAAATTGAAGTCAATAATGCAGCTCTTTTTGAACAATACTTTATTAAAGATGGTGATAGAGCAGATACACTTGCATATCAAATTTATGGTGATTCTACACTTCATTGGATTATCATGTATGCAAATTATATGAGTGATCCATATTATGATTGGCCTATGACATATTATGATTTACAGAAATATGTATCAGATAAATATAAAAATGTTGGAGGCCCTAATGGTATTCATCATTATGAAAAAGATGGTTTTATAGTTGATGCGCCCGGAACACTTATTGCTCCTGGAGTTACAGCATCTGGTGGAACTGCAATAACTAATTTTTTATATGAAGAACAGCTTAATGATAAAAAGAGAACGATTGATATTATTAGAACAGAATACTTACAACAGATTATTAATGAATTTAAGAAATTTATTGCATAGAGTTTAAAATGGCCGATAAACAAAAAAATGCACAAGACGTAAAAATAAATGATTTATCAATGAGATCAGCACTTGGTAAAGTTGATTTAACACCATTTCTTCTTGAATTGACAATAGAAGAAAATTTGTTTAAGCCAGGCTTAGTTGGTAATATAGTTTTATCTGATTCTTATAATATTCCAGAGAAGTTTCCAGTTGTCGGTGAAGAAACTTTGGATATTGATATATCTTTGCAGGCGGTTGATAGTAGTGCTAAAGATACATTTCATACAATCAAACCACCTCCAATGCACGTTAATAATTTAAATACTAGATATTTTACTGCACCAAAGGCACAAAGATTTACTTTGGATTTATTTTCTGAACAGTTTATGAGTAGTACACATTCTAAAATATCACGTTCTTATAGAAATCAGAAAATAAGTAATATCGTTGCTGATATATATTATGAGTATTTGAGTGATGGAAGAAGTATAGATATTGAACCAACAGCAAGGCTTGAAACTTTAATTATACCAAATATGAGACCGATTGCAGCTATCATGTGGTTAGCAAATAGAGCTAACGCTGATGAGTCTAGTGCTATCAATTATGTTTATTATGAAACAATAGATGGTATGAATTTTAAAAGTATAGATTCTCTTGTTGATGAAGAGCCAGTTTTTACATATCAGTATATTCAGCGTTCTGGTGATGCAAGTGGTGTAGAAAATTTGGCGCGTGGAATCCAAAGAATTGATAGTCTATATTATCTCAAACAATTTGATAAAATTCAAAATTCTTACAATGGTGCATATGCGTCAAAACTAATAACACATGATATTGTTAGAAAAAAGATAACACAATATGATTTTAGTGCTTATGATAATTTCTTTGGTTTGAATCATGTTGGTTCATTTCCGATATTATCTGCATCTGAAATGGAAATTAAATCAGCTAGTGTACCAAGAGTAAGCTATGCACCACAAGATGAAGAAAACAGTTATCCAATTACTACTGAAAAAGATTTACCACATATGGTAGATAGTCTTGTTGAGTTTTATCCAAAACATAACCAGATGTATTCACAAAATGTTGGTGATCTATATGATAATAAAGTTGAAGATTGGAAATTACAAAGAAAAGCTCAATTAAGTGCTTATGAGAATATTACATTACTATTAGAAGTTGCTGGTAATTCATTTTTAAGAGTAGGCCATACTGTTCAAGTTAATATTCCAACACCAGAATCTACTGAGGGTGATAAGAAATCTGATATTTTATATGATAAATTTCTTAGTGGTATTTACATGGTTACCGCTATTAAACATATGTTTCAGAAATTTGAGGCGAAAGATAATAAAATAAGTTATATTATGAAAATTGAAATAACTAAAGATGCACTTGAAGAAGCAGTAATTAATAGACCAATTAGAGAGAAAGAGAACTAATTATGTTTGGTAATTTTGTATGGTGGCAGGGTGTCGTTGAAGATAGAATAGATCCGTTAAAACTCGGTCGTTGTCGTGTTCGTATTCTTGGTTATCATACTGACAATAAAATTGAGGGCATTGGAATACCAACAGACCATTTGCCTTGGGCAACTCCAAGTCAACCAATTACATCTGCAGCTATGAATGGAATTGGTACAACACCAATGGGCCCAGTTGAAGGCACATGGGTTTTTGGTTTTTTTCGTGATGGTGAAGATGCACAAGAACCAGTAATGATGGGAACATTTGGTGGAAAACCAGAAGCTGGATCAAATCCATCAAAAGGCTTTAATGATCCAAATGGTGTATATCCATTAACAACTCATTTAAATGAATCAGACACAAATCGTCTTGCACGAGGTAGTGGTATAATTCCAGTTCCATTAAGTAGTGCAGGCGGAAAAACATCTGAAGATTCACCATCACTAAATTACAAAAGACAGTCAAGAACAAAAAATGTTCCAGTTGGTATAGCTGGTGATATGACAACAACTGTTGATAATACATTAAACACATCACTCTATGCAACTGCACCGTGGAATGAACCAAATCCAAGATATGGCGGAGTTGCAGATAGTCCAACTGAGTATTTAGCTACTGTTAATTTGAGTTCTGCATATCCATTTAATCATGTTCGTATGAGTGAAAGTGGTCATGTTGAAGAATGGGATGATACACCAAATGCAGAACGATTGCATAAATTTCACAAAACTGGTACGTTTGAAGAAATACAGCCTGATGGTACTAAAGTAACAAAAGTTGTTGCTAATGATTATGAAATAACTCTTGGCTACAAAGATGTTACCATAACTGGAACGTGTAATGTTACAATCGGTGGTGATTGTCGTTTATTGTATATGGGCGACTTAGTTCAAGAAGTATATGGTGATTATCATTTAAACGTACATGGTGATAAGAGAACAAAAATCTCTGGTAACAAAATAACAGAAGTATTGGCTGATAGAAAAGTCGTGGTCAATGGTAATTGTGATCTAAAAGTTGGTAAAGATCAAATTATTAATATTGATGTTGATAGAACAATTAATGTTCTTGGTAATGTTGTTGAGTCTATTACTGGTGATTTAAAAGAATTGACACTCGGCACTATGGGTACTGTCGTACAGAAAAACGTAACACTTGTTAGTAAAGAAGCAATCGACATTACAGCTTTGGGTGATATGGGCTTTTCAACAAACTCTAATTGTAATATTACTATTAATGGTAATGTTGTAGAAACTATTGCTGGTAATTCAACTGCACAGATTTCTGGTAATTCATCCATTAATGTACTTGGTTCATTTAAGAACAAAATTGGTGGTACTACTCATAAAGATTATATTGGTGCATTTTATGAAAGATGGGAAAGTGATAAACATACACATACTGGAGCTGATACGTTTTCAAGATTTGATGATGGTGTAGATCATAGTTGTCCAGAAGATACAAGAAGTCCATCTGCTGTAAATTGCGACGATATAGAATATACTGAATTATAAGGAGACGCTATGTTTGGAAATCCGACTGAAGGCTTGAGTTGTGGAGTAACTTTAAATTTAAATAATTTAAAAATTGGTGCTCAAAGTCAAATCAATACATTTATCAATTTGAATCTTGGTACGCCTGATGGTTTGCAAGCACTAGCTAATACTCTTGGTGGTGCATTATCGACTCTTGGTAGTTCAATAGCTAGTGTTATTCCAATACCAACAATTCCACAATCACTAAGAGAAGATTTAGCTGCATTGGCACAATTACCATTAGCTAGTCTTGCAGCTGCTGGTAAAATACTTTCTATTGCTGAAGATTATGCAGAAGCACTTGGTCTTAGAGGCTTTGTTGATTTAAATTTAAATGATTTATCAAAATCAGTATTTTCACTTGGTTTAGATTTTGATCCATGTAATCCATCTATACCAAATATTCTAAAAAATCCAGATGGTACATTACAGAAATTACCAGCTATTGCACCAAAGCTTGGTGAAACTACACTTGCGCCACCAGTTAAATTACCATTTCAAGAAATACCAAATGACATACAATCGGCTTTACAAAATAATGCACCAATTCTTAGTAATCAAAGTCTGTCTGCTTTAACAAGTTCTTTATCAAGTAAATCAAATAATCTTGCTACTGGTCTTACTAGTGGATTGAGTACATTACAATCACAAGCACCAGCAATGTTGGCTGAAATACAATCAAAGACACCCGAGCTATTAAGTGAATTACAATCACAAGCACCAGCAGCTATGGCACAAGTTCAAAAAGAAGTTTTGAGTACGAAAGAAGCTTTAGGCAAAAATGTTCAATCTGCAATTAGTGGTATGGGCAATACTGTAAGAAAATTAGAGTCTGGAATGGAAGTGGTAGAAGATAAAGAATTTTTCATTAAAAGACTACAATCTACTGCTTTACCATTATTGCAAGAAGTTTGAATTTAACGGAGGTTAAATATGAGCGTTAGAGATTGGTCAAGTGATTCACAATCACATACACAAATTTGCATATTGGAATCACAACTAGAGTTAAAAAGTAAAGAAATAGAGAGCTTAAAAGAAGAAAACGAAAGATTGTGTAAATTAATAGATGCTTTGCATGGTATAAAAGAGAATCTAAATACTGGTGATGTAATAAATAGATTTAAATAAAGGGAGATAATATGAATACTGCTGTTATTGAAGCACCACAACAAAAAGAAAAGATAACCAAGATACTACGTTCAAGACACGCAAATCTTGGTAAAACAAATAAAAAGGGACAAGTATATACAGATGTAAATGATATCTTTTATGGCTCTGAACAAACTCCTAACTTCTTAACAGGGAGTGAAGTTATCCGTGCAGCTATTAAAGTTGCAAGTGTTGGAACATCTGTTGCATATCCAATTACACCTCAGAGTGAAGCAGCTGCATTAATCGGTGAACTTTATGCTGAGGGATATTTGGATGAATACTTTAGGGGTGAGAGTGAATTTGCGGTTATGGGTCAATGTGCTGGTGCAGCCTTTGGTGGCCATAGAGTTTTTACTACTACAGCGGGGCCAGGAACACTTAGAGCAATGGAGAACTTCCCTATGTGGGCCGGTTCACGTTTACCAATTCAAGTATGTGTAACTTGTCGGGGGATTAATTCTCCTTTAAGTATTCAACCAGATACTTTGGAAATGCATTATCTTTTAGAAACTGGTATGTTGGTATGGCATGCTGAAACAGCACAAGATTTATTTGATTTTATTTTAAAGGGATTTATTGTTGCAGAGCAGCCAGATGTCCATGTACCTATAGCAACTTGTTGTGATGGATTCTTTGTAACACACACTAAAGATACTGTTGAGTTACCTAGTGATAAGATGACATTAACACAATATGATCCGTACCGAAATCCGCAACCAGTTATGGATATGGAAACTGCGCCGATACGAATGATGCGTGATCCGTTTGTTATGAAATCTAATTATATTAGTTATGCGACTCATGCCTCTTGGCAACAGGAAGTTCATGCAGCTGTTGAACGGTCACGGAAACATACTGTTAAACTATTAGATGGTTTGATTGATGAACACAATACAGATAGAAAGATTTTAATTGTTGCATCTGGAACAGCTGTTTCACAGAGTAGAGAAGCAATACGATTATTGGAAGCAGAAGGAATTGAAGTTGGTTTGATTAAGATTAAAACTATCAGACCATTTCCAGTAGAGGAATTACAAGAAGCAACAGCCAATGCAGAACATATATTTGTTCCAGAGTTTAATGTTGCTGGTTGGTTAGCAAAAGAGATCAAAGCAATTCTTGACAATAGCTCAAGAGTCTATGCTGGCCCTCATGTTATGGGTGGTATGACTATGCCTTCTGAAGTGATTGTAGAAGAAATTAAAAAACATTTAGGAATGAAAATATAAAGGAAAATAAAATGAAAAAGTTTATTTTGACATTAGCAATATGGATTGGACTAACAGCTTCTGCATATGCTACAGAGATGATTATGTTTTCAACAAATTCTTGTCGTTATTGTAGAAACTTTTTAAGAGAAGTTGCACCAACATATAATGATACAGAATATGCTAAATTACTACCATTGCGTATTATTAGTATGGATAACGAAATAGCTCCTAAATGGTTTGTTGAGGCACACGAAGAAAGACGAATTGATGGTATTAGTGGAACACCAACATTTGTTATTTTTTCCAATGGAACAGAAGTTGCAAGGTTACTTGGATATAGTAGTAAAGAAAGATGGTATGCTGTTATTAAAGAATTTATAGATAATAATAGAGAACAATTAGAAAATACAGCTGGTCAAAATCCAATTCCATATGAAAAAGAACATGAGCTTGATCCAAAAACTGCTAGTGAAAAATTAATCAATGAAGAAAAATCTGATGATGGTGTAGTCTTGTCTAACGATATAATGGATCATCAATACAAAACGCCCGAAGAAGCAATAAGGGCTGCAAATAAATTTGAGTGTGATAGTATTCATTCTCACATGATTAAAGGCAGAGTAATATGGATGCCCTGCAAGATGCAGATGCAATAACTTTAACGGAGACTAACCATGCATACCAAGTTAAGCTTTGGTGAGTGGTTTGTTATTATTATATGTTTCATTTTTCTGATTTGGATATTACTAGAAATCGGTAAAATGAGTGAAGCATCACAAGTGCTATATTATAAAGCAATATCGGGAGATTTTTTTAAATGAAGAATAATGATATGAGAAAAATGGTTAAAATGGAAAATTTAGTGCCAATCATACTTGGTGTGGCATTATCGGGCCTTGGTACATTAATGAACTTTGCATATAGCAATATAGAAGAATTGCATACTGAATTGGTAGAGCATAGACTATTATTGTCCAGACTAATTTCACCAGATGGCAAATTAATACAATCACCAACATCAGCTGCATCCAAGACAGCTATAAATAAAGAGATTAGTGAATTAAAGAAAGATATTGCTGTATTGCAGACAAAAATGAACTATATTAATCCAGATTGAATTGCAAGAATATATAAATATAGTCATATAGCAGAACGAAAATTCTGGTTTGAAGATGAACATTCTCCGACTGAGCAGGAAAAATACAATTTAGGGATTATGTATTGGCAGGGCTTATCAAGGGAGAACAAGCCAATGTATGTATTAGCATATTACTGGTTGTCAATGTCAAAAGACCCAAGGGCAAAAAAGAACTTGGAGTATTTGGAGACACAAATGACACCAGAGCAATTAGAGAAAGCACGCGAATTAATAGCAAAACATGAATTAACCAAGCTTATTCGTAAAAGGGGAGAACTATAATGGAATACTTAATTGCAATAGGTGTAGCCGTTATGATTTATATTCTTATGCCAAAAAAAGATGATAATGACTCAGATGGTGCAGATGTTGGTATTAACAAATATATTAAGAAGATAGTACCAGAGAAGAAAGCTGTAAAGAAACGTACTCGCAAATCTACAGCTAGGGATAAGACACAAAAGAAGAAAACAACGACTAAAAGAAAAACAAAACGAAAAACTAAAAAGAAGTAGGATAATGATTGAACTAACTGTATGGTTATGGCTAATATATAGTGGAGTGATTATATATCTAATAAAAGCAAAATAAAGGATAACTCAAATGAGGCTCTTACAAGAACTCATTGTTATTGTTATAATATCTGGAACTATAAGTCTGGTTGTCTATCTAAGTCTAATGCCTGACGATAAAAAGCCAACCACATTTAAAGAGTTTACATTGGAGCATTTCAAATTAAAATAAGTGAGGTGAATAACTATGCAAGACCAAATGTATGAAGGTAAAGCGAAGATTTTATATAAAACAGATGATAAAGAAGTATTTTTGATGCACTTCAAAGATGATATTACCGCTGGGGATGGTGAGAAAAAAGACACCATGAAAAATAAGGGGTCCTTAAACTGCACCATATCCAAGAAAATCTTTGAGTATCTTGAGAAACAACGTGGTGTGCATACACACTATATATCTTCACCAGCTAAAAATGAACAACTAGTGAAGAAAGTTGAGATATTGCCTGTTGAAGTAGTGATACGCAATATTGCAGCTGGTAGTATATGCAGACGTTATGGACTAAGAAAAGGGCATCCATTCAAAACACCACTATTAGAGCTTTTTTATAAAGATGATGATCTACACGATCCACTAGTGAGAGATGATGTTGTACTGGAAATGGAATGGTGTACTGCATCACAATTAGCCGAAATAAAAAGGCAAGCACATATAGTCCATGCAAGAATGACTGAATACTGGGACTCATATGAACTTACACTAGTGGACGCAAAATACGAATTTGGAGTAACATGCTCAGGTGAGATTGTATTAGCTGATGAAATAACACCAGATTCGCAACGTATCTGGGACAAAGATGGTAGTAGCTTAGATAAAGATACATTTAGAACGGGCACCGATATGGACAAAGTAGAAACTGTATATAACTATATACATGATTTAATCCATGCAGACGCTATTGAGTGAGACAAATCCCCTCATTATATTATTCGTAGTATATGGATATATCATATATCTGTTATTTTTTTCACATAACCCCCTTATGAAGTGGTTTGATAATAAGGTGAAAGGAACTACTAATGAAAACGATACACGCAAAGCCGGGACAAGTAATCGTAACGGAAGGCGACGAATCAAATGACGCATATATCATACTAGACGGCGAAATAGAAGTAACAAAAAGAAGCCGACATTTAGCGACTCTTACAGAAAACGCTATTTTCGGTGAAATATCTATGGTAGATAATCGCCCAAGAACCGCAACTTGTACTGCAAAAACAGCCTGCACATTAGGCATGGTAACAAGGGAAAATTATAAGCAATTATTATCACATAGACCAGACGCAATAAATCCACTACTACGCATAGTAGCTGCAAGAATGAGAAGCCTTACTGATTTTATGGAGGATTTATATGATCTGAAATAAGCCAAAATGGACTATCAATCCAAATCCAAGAAAATAACACTATCACTATTAACATCCCCTGAGTATCAAAATTCACGATCTATTCATATATACCAATCACTAAAATCCGAACCAGATACACAATATATCATTAACCATGCTAAAAAATCATCCAGAGACATATACTATCCAGAAAAAGACCCATATCACAATAAACTCACTATTGATATAGCCATAATACCAGGTACACTATTTGACTTACACATGACGAGGCATGGTAGAGGCGGCGGATATTATGACAAATTTCTCGCAATTACTAACTGCACTAAAATAGGCTTATCATTCTACACTAATATAAGAGATACAATAGAACGTAAAGACCATGATATACCAATGGATATAATCATAACAGAACGTGGTATTATAAGGCCTAGATATAGACCACTATATTAACCATTACTATTACTCACACTATAATGTATAAATAACTATGTAACCTGGTGAGGTCCATACTAAACTAGCCCATCCAGCGACTTATATAAAAGACCCTATAATGGTGAGTATAGGGTCTTTTTTTTCTTTGAGTATTATTATGTTCACACTATTTTCCACTATACACACTATATGTAGTATAATATCACTAATGAAATACTTAGATAAGAGGGAGATATGGTATGTTGTGGTATGTATGTGTATAATAGTGTCGCTTAGTGTATCATAGTGTCATTTTAGTCGCCTTAGTGAACGCCCGCTAGAGCCCATCCAGTATGCCTCAGAGCGACCTCAGAG
>TARA_B100000686_G_scaffold59877_1_pt1 | contig 15914 bp, 15 predicted proteins | sample TARA_B100000686 | Tara Oceans TARA_B100000686 (sample SAMEA2622733) | marine metagenome | biome: marine biome (ENVO:00000447); feature: marine epipelagic mixed layer (ENVO:xxxxxxxxx); material: "saline water (ENVO:00002010), including plankton (ENVO:xxxxxxxx)" | depth 150 m
AGGCTAGAAACTCCTGGTGGAGGGGGTTGGGGAAAGAAAATATTAAATTAAGAGCAGAAATTTGTTATTATTAGAATATCGTACTGTTTCTATTAATTAAATTGGAAGTTGTTGATATGTCTTTAGAACGATATGTTTATTTGAATGGTGAAATAATAGAAGAGAGTAAGGCTTTAATTTCTCCTTTTGATCGTGGTTTTTTATGGGGAGACGGAGTTTACGAAGTTACTCCTTGTTTTAATGGCAAATTATTTCGTCTTGATGATCATTTGAAACGACTTTACAGATCTTTGAAATATACTCAAATTCATTGTCATTTAGATTTAGAGGAGATGAGAGTAGCGACTAATGAAACATTGGAAGCAAATAAAGATTTACTTGGTGAGGGAAAGATATATCGAGTTGGGCATTGGGTATCAAGGGGAATGGATGATCCCTCTATGGTTGCAAGTGAGTCTGATAGACCAACAATATTTATTTTCTGGAGAGAATCTCCCTCCAATAAGTTGATAGATAAATACTCTAAGGGAGTAAAACTATCAGTTGTAGCGACAAGAAGGGTACCACCCCAATGTCTTGAAGCTAGGGCAAAAGTGACCAGTAAAATGAATCAAATTTTAGCAGAACTTGATGCTTCTTCTAACGGTTCTCTATCACTTATGCTTGATATATACGGAAATGTTGCTGAGAATTCAGTAGCAAACTTTTTTATGGTTAAAGATAGTGTTCTTGTTACTCCTCATGAAAAAAATGTTCTTCAAGGAGTTACAAGATTAACAGTATTCGAGATGGCTAAAAAATTGGGTATTGCTTTTGAAGAGAAAGATATAACTCTCTATGATTTAAGTCAGGCAGATGAATTTTTTCTTACATCAAGTGCTATTTGTGCGATGCCTGTTAACCAAATAGATCGATTTCTTCCAAAAAATCCTGTGCCTGGTCCAATAACCGAAAAGATAATTAACGAATTCGTTTCTGAGACAGGATTTGATTTTAGAGATTTGTCTGTTTAAGTATAATATAATTTTATTTTTTAATCTGTAAAAGAGGTAAAAGATGACATTTTATTTAACAAATCAAAGTCTAATCAATTTAAAAAATAAGGTTGAAGAAATAGAACATCGTCTTAAACATGATGTCGCAAAAGAAATCGGAAAAGCCGCCGATCTTGGTGATTTAAGTGAAAATGCAGAATGGGAAGCTGCTATTGAACTCCAAAGAAATTTACAACACGAAGTAAGTAGACTGAAAGAGAAAATACGAACTGCACAGATAATTGAAGAACTGCCTGTTTCTGGAGATAAAGTTTCCGTTGGTACTAAGGTTCAACTTTATGATATTGACAAGAATGAAGAACTGACCTACCAAATTCTTGGTGAAGAAGAAAGTGACTTGTCTAATGGTATTATTTCTTTCAATGCTCCTCTTGCAAGAGGATTAATGCAGAAGGAACCTGGGGACGAGGTAGTGATTAAACTGCCTGGTGGTATCAGAACTTTTGAGATTGTTGAAGTTTCAAAAATAGAATTTGAATGAAGAATAAGAAGTCTTTGTCAATTCACGATAGGTTACTTACATATCTTATATCTATAGCTTCTCTTAGTTTGTTTGGATATTTCTCATTTTTACATCTGTTGCCATCTATGTGGCATATGCCGGGTTCTCCGGTACTTTATATTTTCGGTGTGATTGGTTCCTTGTTTCTCTCTTTTTCTATTGTTTTCTTATTCCTTAAGAGAACAAACGTAAGTAAGAAGCCAGTTTTTTGGTTTAATTGTCATGTGGTAACAGCTGTAATTGGTTCTGTCTTAGTTACAATTCACTCATCTGGTCATTTAAGGTATGCACCAGCATTACTCCTTTTAGCACTATTGGCTCTTACACTCTTAGGGATTTTTGCAAGATTTTATGTTTCTAAGAATAATCAAAAAATTTTTTCTTCAAAAATTCGATTTTTTCATACTATAGAACCCGATGACAAAGCAAAAATAGAATCGATAATTACAAAGAAAGAAAAATTATTACTATCTTTTGAGCCTGATAGTAACGAAGGTACTTTTTCTCTTAATCTTAAACATTGGTTTTGTCATCCTATTTTTGCCATTCGATTTTATAATTTAGTTCGTCAAGAAAACTTTTATATTAGAAAAAGATTTGAACATAGTTTTTTCATTCGTTTTTGGAGATCGATTCATATATCTTTATCGATTATTTTTTTTCTTGGTCTTATTGCTCATATAATTGTGGTTACTTTTTTTGCTAGTTATGTTTCTGATGGCTCTGATATATACTGGTGGCACATATCTAAATAGCATTGTCTTAGAAAAAAGGATTAGAATTGAATCGACTAGCACTAATGATTGACTTAGAAAGATGTTTCGGTTGTAAAAGTTGTGAGGCAGCATGTAAGCAAGAGCATCATCTAAAACCGGGTACATATAGGAATAAGGTTGTATGGCTTGGAAATGAAAATGGTCCGGGTACAGATTTCTTTACGTTAACGTGTCAACATTGTGAACGACCTGCTTGTCTTAGATCATGTCCTGTAAATCCGAAAGCCATAACAAAAGATGATAAGACTGGTGTAGTAAAAGTCCATGAAGAATTATGTACAGGATGTGGGGAATGTATTTTGTCTTGTCCTTATAGTGCTATGGGTTTTGATGAAGAAGGACATCATTCTGTTAAGTGTGACCTTTGTTCTGAGAGACTTGAACATAAACTAGAACCAGCTTGTTCTAGTGTATGCCCAGGATTTGCTATTACTTTTGGAGAACGTTCAGAATTACTTGAAATCGCTGAAAAAGAAGAGAGAGTTATTAAAGATGTAGATAGTTTTTTGCTTAAACCGCAGACAATTTATTTAGAGAGGTTAAAAGGTTACAGTTCATCTCTTCCGATAATGGAAAAAAAATATATCCAAAGAGGAATGGGGTTTCAAAAGTCTGATTTAGAAAATAGACCTCTTTCACCTAAAAAATTAGAGTCAAATTTTCCATTTGGTTTTGAAAAAGATAGTAAGATTAAAACGAGGATTGAACCGGGTGGTTGTAATATTTGCTTTAATTGCTGTACTACAAAATTTCATTTTAAAGATGACAAACTAGTGCAAATTACTGGTAATGATGAAGATCCTATCTTAGAGGGAAAAATATGTCCTAAAGCACAATTTGGATTACAACTTCATCATAATGAAAAAAGACTTCGAACTCCTCTGAAAAGAGTAGGGAAAAGAGGTGAAAATAAGTTTGAAGAGATTACTTGGGAGAAAGCATTAGATGAAATTGCTGGAAAGTTGAGTCAGTTAAAAGAGAAATGGGGACCGGAAGCACTCGCCATTTTTATTGGTACTAGAACTGGCATTCTTACTCAGAAAGGTTATACCAGATTATTTAGTCAGATGTGGGGAACTCATAACATTGAAGGTACTGACCCATTTTGTGCTTCTGGGAAAACAATTTCTTATCAGATTACTCAGGGAGTAAATGGAAGTGGAAATAGTTATACATCGACTGATCTTGGAAGCGCAGAGATGTACCTTTATGTAGGAGATAATCAAGCTGAAACACGCCCAGTTTATTTTGGAAAGATTAATGATTGGAGAGTTAAAAATAAAGCAAAAATGGTTGTTGTTGATCCTAGGCAGACTGTCACAGCTAGTAAAGCAGATAAATGGTTGCCAATACGTCCTGGAACAGATATGGCATTAGCTTTATCAATAGCTCACGAGATTTTTTCAAAAAATTTGCATGATATTAAGTTTTGCAATGATTGGGTTTTAGGATGGGAAGAGTGGAAAAATTTTATTTTTGAGAAAGATTATAGTGCGCAATGGGCATCTGAAATAATCGATTTATCTCAAAACGAAATTGAATTACTTGCAAGTGAGATTGCTAAATCAGATGGATGTGTGATTTTTGCAAGTAGAGGTATAAATCAACATATGAATTCATTGCAAACTAATCGAGCTTGGATGTTTGTAAGCGCTATTACAGGTAATTGGGGACGAAAAGGAGGAGCTTATTTCAATATGACGGCAGGTCCACCTATTGCCCCAAATGCTCCATTAGAAAGAAGAGAAAAGATTAACAGACCAAAAATAAGAAAGAGTCCTGTCGGTTGGCTTAATGCAATGAAACACGAGAAACCTTATCCTATAAAAGGAATGATAAGTTCAAGTAATCCATTAGCTCAATGGCCAGATCAGAATAATGTTAGAGATGCCTTAAAGAACTTAGATCTTCTAGTGCATATTGAGTTGTTTCAAAATGAAACTTCTGCATTTGCTGATTATGTGTTGCCTGCAGCAACGGGAATTGAAAAAGGAGAAATAGGAAGAAGTAATGATGATCGACGAATTGTATGGATTGATAAATTCATAGATCCTCCTGGAGAGGCGAAGCCTGACGGCTGGATATGGATAGAATTAGGAAAACGTTTAGGATTTAATGATGTTCTTAAGGAAGAATATAAAGACCCGAAAATATTTTGGGATGAAATGTGTATAAAAAATGACTTCCTTAGTGGAATAACCCAGAAACGATTGCATTCAGTTCCTTATAGATGGGTTCGATATCCAGTGAAATATGAAGATTCTCTTGAACAAGAAACCCTTTACTTAGAAGGGACAACAGCAGTAGGTCAACCAGAAGGAAAAAGATTCCCAACAGAAAGTGGAAAACTAGAGTTTTGGACTAAAGAGTTAGAGGAAAAATTTAATTGTTTAGGTCTGTCTGCTTTACCCGAATTTTACTCAGATCCAGAACTTCTAATAGATTTACCCTTCCTGGAAATTGCAGATAATGATGAAAGATTAGACGTGATTTCTCCATTTTATGATGTCCCCACTGGGACATCTAAAGCAAAAATAATCTCAACAGAAGAAAAGAGTTTTTCTAGAGATTTAAGGCAAAGGGGTTTTGATACTGAATTAATAACTGGAAGGCCTCCTGCACCACATTTTCACAGTTGGACCCACTATTTTTGGGAAGCACAAGAAATGTGGCCTGACCTTTTTTGTCAAATTCATCCCGAACATGCCAGGGAATTAGATATAGAAGATGGAGAAATTATTCAGATTGAGTCAGCCCATGGAAAAATAACTGCCAGAGCTTACCTTTATAGTGGAATTAGAAAAGATGCTGTTTTTATACCGATTGGATGGGGGGAAAAACAACCTTACAATCCTTGGTATTCAGTTAATTTTCTAACCAGTAAAGAACAGAGAGATCCGTTCTCAGGTCAGACAAATTTGAAAAGTCTGTTATGTAAAATCAAGAAGATATAGTTGAATCCTTTTGAATTACTGCTACCCATATTTCTGTTCTAAGGTCTTGGATTATAGTTTTTCTGGGGTCATTCATGAAACGGTGGACTATAGGGCCGTTTGTTTTTTTTAAACCTTTTTCTTTAATTTTTTTGAAGATCTCTTCTTGCGATTGAGATAAATTTCGATAACTTCCTTCATGAATGCCTACTGCGTATGAGTTTGCTTTAATTTGGATTGCAGTAAAATCTTTAAGATTTGACTGAAAATACTTTTTCAGAATAAAGGTTTTGTAACTATAGTTAGGAGATAGCAAACCATAACAGTCTCCGTCCAAGATTTCGAGATGATTGGTTAATTTAAGAAATTGACCTCTTAATAACCCTATTTTCTCAGGAGTGGGGTCACCCTGTGTAAAAATACCCGAACCTTCTATAAGGTCTTTTTTAATTATTTGAATTTGCAAAGGGTCTTTTTTTGAAATTTTATTCATTTTCAGATTTATTTAGTGCATTTTGGAGGACTCTATATGCTAATTTAGAACAATGACGTTTGTGTTGAGGCAGTCCTCCTAAACTCTTTTCAATATCTTCAGAGGATATTTTTTTTGCATCTTGAATTAATTTGCCTATAAGCAAATTAGTTAGTGAACTCATTGCGGCTGTGATAGCTCCACACCCAAGAATTTTAATTTTAGCATCAGTAATCTTTTCTCCATTTGTATTTATATATAATTCTACCTCGTCGCCACAAGAGGGATTAGTTCCTTTCCCTGTATAGTTTGCGTCTTCTAGAATACCAATATTTTGAGGTGATGCAATATGTGAAAGTACAGTAGAATTGTAATGATAGTTACTATTGTTCATTTTTCACCTATTGAAGTTTAGAACTAGTTCTTTGGTGCAATTTCTCTAACTTTTTTAACGGCAGTAGGTAACTTTTCTATTAAATAGTCAATATCTTCATCAGTACTTCCCCAGCCCAGACTAAAACGAAGAGAACCACGCACAAGATTTTGTGGAAGATCCATTGAAAGTAAGACATGACTTGGTTCAGTTGAACCAGAACTGCAAGCTGAACCCGTACTGACGGCTATCCCCTCAAGATCTAGTCTAATTAATAAAGTTTCTCCTTCAGCATTTAGGAATGCGATATTTGATGTTCCGGGTAGACGTTGTGTTTTATGCCCAATAATCTCTACATCAGGAATCTTTTCACAAACCTCATTCTCTAGTCTGTTTCTCAATTTTAAAATATTATTCCAAAGTTCATTTCCTTCTGTATCTAAAATTCTACATGCTTCACCTAGTGCAACTATACCGGCTACATTTTCAGTCCCTGATCTTATGTTTTGTTCTTGTCCTCCTCCAGTTAGAATTGCATTCAAAGGAGTCTTTTTTCTTACATAAAGGAAACCAATACCTTTTGGAGCATTAATTTTGTGTCCACTTCCAGATAATAAATCGATATTATCTCCTTGCACATCAATTTTCATTTTTCCAACAGCTTGTACTGCGTCTGTATGAAATAATATTCCTAAATCTTTACAAAATGTTGAAATTTCGGAAATTGGTTGAATAGTACCTATTTCATTATTACCCAATATTACTGATATTAATTTTGTATTTTTTTTCACTGCATCTTTTATTTTTTTTGAAGATACTAAACCATCTTTGTCAGGTTTTATATATGTAACTTCTAACAATTTTTCCTTGCTAAGGTTATTGCAGGTATCTAAAACAGCATTATGTTCGATTTGAGTTGTAATAATATGTGAGGGTGATTTTTCATTATTTAAAACTCCCCTAATTGCGAGATTGTCACTCTCAGTTCCACCAGAAGTAAAAAATATCTCATTTGGATCAGAAGCATTTATACTAGATGCTATTTTAATACGCGAATTTTCTATTGCTTCTCTAGTTTCTCTTCCAAAAGAGTGAACGCTACTTGGATTTCCGTAAAAAGTTGTAATGTAAGGTTCCGCAATTTTGAACACCTCAGGACGTACAGGTGTTGTGGAGTTGTGATCTAAATAAATTCTTTTCATTGATTAGAAGTCTCCTCATCTTTCATTCTTTTTTCAAGGTCTTCTATTCTTTTGTCTAAATGGTAAATAGAATTTTGTATTGGATCTGGAAGTTCGTCGTGTTCAAAAGAAATTTTTGGATCTTCTTCATTATATTCTTCACTTAATCCTGAAATAATCCGTGCAGGAACTCCTACAACTGTACAATCAGGAGGGACATCAGAGATAACTACTGAACCTGCACCGATTCTAACTCCTTTTCCTATTTTATGAGGACCAAGTATACGTGCTCCAACTCCAACTAAAACGCCATCTTCAAGGGTAGGATGTCTCTTCTCTTTTTTTAGACTTACACCACCAAGAGTTACTCCATGATAAATTGTGCAATTCTTTCCGATAATAGAAGTTTCTCCAATTACAACTCCCATCCCATGGTCTATAAAAAAACCGATATCTATCTGTGCTCCTGGATGAATTTCAATACCTGTAAGTAGTCTACTTATATGACTCAAAAATCGTGCAACTAACTTTAATCCTTTTTTGAAAATGAAGTGTGAAATACGATGTAAAAAAATTGCATGAAATCCCGGATAGCAGAGGATGATTTCTATCTTACTATTAGCAGCAGGGTCTCTTTGAAGAGCTGCATCTATATCAGTTTGAACTGCATGTATAAAATTTTTCATTCTTTCCTTAATTTAGAAACTATGTAGCTAGTTTTCGTTTGTTACTTTTTTGTAAGGGGTTTGAATTGTTAAAGCAATTTATTTTTTTCTCCACCAAATGTAGTATAACAAAATTACAGTGAATATAAGAAGCTAAAAAATTTTTAGAGGTGCTAACAAAAAATGAATAAAAAGATAGACACGTTAATAATGAAAGGCAAACCGGTATCTGACAAAATAATAGAAGTGCTCGTTTCTAGAATTGAAAAATTAAAAGAATCCTCAGGCAGATCTCCGGGTTTAGCCGTTATTTTAGTTGGAGATGATCCTGCATCTCAGGTTTACGTTCGACTAAAAGGTAAAATGGCAGATAAAATTGGAATAGAAACATACGATTATAGATTGTCCTCTGATGTTTCTTTTGAAGAGTTATCTGATTTGATAGAAAAATTAAATCAGGATTCAAAAATTGACGGAATACTTGTTCAATTACCTCTACCGTCAACTTTGAATGAAACAGAAATCCTAAAAAAAGTTGATCCATTAAAAGATGTTGATGTTTTCCACAGTGAAAACTTTGGAAAGTTATCTTTAAAACAACCAGGTCCTAAATCTTGTACCCCTGCTGGGGTACTTGAAATATTGAAATTCTATGATTTTCCAATAGAAGGAAAAAATGTTGTTATAATCGGAAGGAGTAAAATAGTCGGTCTTCCATTATCCATTCTTTTGTTACATGAGAATGCGACTGTAACTATATGTCATTCTAGAACAGAAGATATTGCTGAGGTAACGAAAAGAGCAGATATATTGATTGCTGCAGTTGGCAGGGCAAATTTTGTGACTGCAGAGATGGTAAAGGAGGGAGCTATAGTTGTAGATGTTGGTACGAACCGACTAGATGACAAGTTGGTAGGAGATTGTGATTTTGCATCACTAATGGGAAAAGTCTCGGCTATAACTCCAGTACCAGGAGGAGTTGGTCCTATGACTATATCTATGTTAATGGTCAATACAGTAAATGCATTTCAAGATCATATTTTAGTGACTTAAAGGAATAATTGATTGAATATTGATTTGTTAGGTTCCACGAAAGAATTTGCAGCCCAAATATATACAATTTCTCAACTTAATTCGAGAGTTCGAGAACATCTTGAACAAGAATTCACTAATATTTTGGTCGAAGGAGAGATATCAAGTTGGAAGGTATATCCATCGAATCATGCATATCTTGTTTTAAAGGATTCTAATTCAAAAATAAATGCAGTTATGTTTGCAGGTAGAAGAAAGTCTCTTGATTTTACTCCTGAAGTGGGGATGAGAGTTTTGGTTAAATGTAGTGTGACTCTTTTTGAGCGGGAGGGTAGATTCCAATTATCTATTTTCTCTTTGGAACCATTAGGAGAAGGAATTTTAGATGTAAAATTTAGACAATTAAGAGAGAAATTAGAATTAGAAGGCCTTTTTTCTAAGGAAAGGAAAAAAAAAATCCCATTAAGACCAAAAAAAATTATTTTAGTTACAAGTCGTGAAGGAGCAGCTTTACGTGACATGCTTCCAATTTTATCAATGCGCATTCCTTTCGTGGAATTAACAATCATTCATACACTTGTCCAAGGAGAATTTGCTCCAAGATCTATTGAGAGAGCTCTTCTAGTTGCCGAAGAAAACAATAGAATGAATTCTCCTGCTGATCTAATAATCCTTTCTAGAGGCGGAGGAAGTAATGAAGATCTCAGTGCATTTAATGATGAGATAGTTATTCGGGCTATTGACAATTGTAGCATTCCAATTTTAACAGCTATTGGTCATGAAATTGATAGTTCGCTGTCCGATTTAGTTGCAGATGATTTTTCTTCGACACCTACTGCGGCTGCTGAAAAAGTATGCAGCAACTGGGATATTATTTTAGAACGTTTCATGAGATTTCCCTCTGAGATGGAACGATACGTTAAGATGATTCTAAAGAACAGAAAAGATGAAGTTGCTTTTTATGAGAGGATGAGAATATTAGAAGAACCTACTCTGTATATTCAGGAACTGCAGCAAAAAATTGATATGCTTTTTGAAAATCTTTTAAAAGAAACCAAGTATGTCTTGTCAGTTTTCAGGAATCGTGTTTTCTCAATTTTGCCTAGACTGAGAGTTGTTTCTCCTTTGAGTCTTCATTCAAGTAAAGTTAAAACAATGGAGGGATATATTGAAAGAATTGAAATTTGTATTGAAAAAATATTCCATGCAAAGAACTTAGAAGTAAAAAATTTAATTCTTAGACTCGAATCTGTTTCTCCAATTTCAATTTTAGCACGTGGATATAGTTTGACGTATCGGGAAAAAGATCACTCCTTAATTCGCAGCATACAACAAGTAGAGAATCAAGAATTGCTTCAAATTAAATTGTCCGATGGAGCTTTGGATTGTAGGGTTGAAAAAATAAATCAAAAAGGAGAAACAAAATGAGTTCTTCAAAAAAAAAGAAACCATCTTTTGATTCGCCAAAGAGTTTTGAGGATGCATCTGCTCGACTAGAAGAAATTGTGGAAACTTTGGAAGATGGAGATCTGAGTCTGGAAGGTGCGATTTCTTTATATGAAGAAGGCGTGAAATTATTTAAGTTTACGCAAAATCAGTTACATTCTGCTCAGAAAAAAATTGAAGAACTAACGATAGCTGATGATGGAACATTTTCTGTGAAACCTTTGGATGAAGAAAGTGAGGAAGAATAATTTGTCATCATCATTTGATGTCCTAGGTTATATGGAAAAGTGGAATAAATTAGTTAATGAACAATTGAGAATCTTATTTTCTAATGAACAATCTGAACCGTTAGAATTATATAAGATCATGTCTTATAGCTTGTTAAATGGAGGAAAAAGGATCAGACCGATTCTGTGTATAGCTGGATGTGAGTCAGTAAAAGGTAATCCGAATGATGTATTGATTCCTGCTTGCGCAATAGAATGTATTCATTCTTATTCGTTGATTCATGATGATTTGCCAGCAATGGACGATGATGACTTGAGAAGAGGAAAGCCTACTAGCCATAAAGCTTTTGGAGAAGCTTCCGCCATACTCTCCGGAGATGGTCTTTTAACAAGGGCTTTTGAACTTATATCTTCTGAAAAAATGAAAGAAAAATTTGGTTCAGAAAAATTGATAGATTCTATCTCACTTTTGTCTTCAGCAGCAGGGCCTTCAGGAATGGTAGGTGGTCAATATTTAGATATAAAAGCAGATCCGATTAAAGTAAATCCAAAGTATTTGGATCGAATGCATCTTCTCAAGACTTCTGAAATGATTCGTGCTTCCGTTTGTATGGGTGGAATATTAGGAGGTGCTAATAAAGATGAGCAAAATGCATTGAGCAATTTTGGTAGATATATTGGGTTAGCATTTCAAATTGTCGACGATATACTTGATTTTGAAGGAGACGAAAATTTATTAGGGAAGCCGATTGGCTCCGACCTTGCTTCTGGGAAAACTACTTATTTGTCAATGTATGGCATAGAAAAATCAAGGGAGATAGCTAATTCTACTTTAGAGAGGTCTTTAGATTTTTTGAAAATATTTGGAAAAGATGCTGAAACTTTAGAGGCTCTTGCAAAATTTATAGTTTTCCGTAGTCTCTAGTTCTGAGTTATGATTTTTAAAATTTGTAAGTACCTATTTTTAGGATTTATTTATCGTGAAAAAACTGGAAAAAATAGATTCTCCGGAAGATCTTAGAAAATTATCTGAAAATGAACTTGAAACTTTAGTGGAAGAACTAAGAGAATTTATTGTTGGTGTTACTTCTAGAACTGGTGGACATTTGGGAGCATCTTTAGGTGCTGCTGAGCTAGTGGTTGCTTTGCATTATGTTTTTGAGACACCTACTGACAAACTTATTTGGGATGTTGGACATCAGGCTTATGCACATAAGGTTTTGACTGGAAGAAAAAAGGAATTTGAAACTCTTAGACAGTGGGGAGGAATTGCTGGTTTTCCAGATAGACTAGAAAGTCCATATGATCATATGAATGTTGCTCATGGAGGTACTTCGATATCTGCAGCATCTGGAATAGCAACTGCAAGAGATCTAAGTAAAGAAGATTTTAGTGTTGTTGCAATTATTGGAGATGGGAGTCTTACCTCTGGGATGTCTATGGAAGCATTAAATAATGCGGGGGATTCTAAGAGAGATTTAACAGTAATCTTAAATGACAATAAAATGGGTATTTCAAAAAATGTTGGTGCTATGTGTTCCTACCTCGCAAGGATCATGACTGGAGAATGGGCTAATCGTGCGAGAAAGTTTAGAAATGAAATACAAAAAATTGTCTCTCATCTTCCTGTTTTTGGTGAATCTGCTGTTAATTTCATGACAAGATTTGAAGATTCCATGAAAAATTTATTTGTTCCTGGAATCCTATTTGAAGAATTAGGTTTTCGTTATATAGGTCCTATTGATGGTCATAGATTAGATCTGTTAATTCCAGCTTTACGAAATGTCCGCAAATTAAAAGGTCCTAATTTAGTACATGTCGTTACTAAAAAAGGGCATGGTTATCCATATAGTGAAGCCGAGCCAATTACCTATCATGGTGTTACAAAATTTGATCCTGAAACTGGAAAATTTCTTAAAAAGAAGCCAGGTCCACCAAGTTATTCTAAAGTTTTTGCAGATACAATGATTAAATTGAGCAAGAAGGATCCTAAGATAGTGGCAATCACTGCAGCTATGTTGGAAGGTACAGCTTTAGTTGAATATCAGAGTCTTTTTCCTGATAGATGTTTCGATGTCGGAATGTGTGAACAGCATGGGGTAACATTTGCAGCTGGACTATCTTTAGAGAATATGAAGCCAGTTGTTGCAATCTATAGTACTTTTTTACAAAGAGCTTATGATCAGATAGTTCACGATATTTGTCTTACTAATGTTTCTGTAACTTTTGCAATAGATCGAGCGGGTTTAGTTGGAGAAGACGGACCTACTCATCATGGTGCTTTTGATATAGCTTATTTAAGATGTTTGCCAAACGCAGTTGTCATGTCACCAAAGGATGAGTACGAATTACAAAGTATGCTTCTCACATCGATAGAATATCCTGGCCCTGCAGCCCTTCGTTTTTGTAGAGGTTCTGGTTTAGGTGTCGAATTACAAGATGAAGTTAAATGTATTCCAATTGGCGAATCAGAATTGCTAAGAGAAGGAAGAGATGTGCTATTGATTGCTCTAGGTCCAATGGTTCCACTTGCACTTGAGGCTTCCTCACAATTGGAAGAGATAGGAATTCAAGCTTCTGTTTTGAATCTCAGATTTGTGAAGCCTATGGACAAGAAAAAAATACTTGAACAGGCTAATTTATGTAAGAGAATCGTAACAATAGAAGAGGGGACGAAAATCGGTGGTATGGGTTCAGGTGTTTTGGAAATCCTTTCTGAAAATAAGATGAGTAATATACCAGTCTCTATTCTTGGCATTCCTGACCGTTTCATCTCTCATGGTAGTCCTGTATTGCAGAGAGAGGATTGTGGTCTAACATCGGGGGATATAACTCAGGCTGCACGTGATCTAGTAGATATTGATGATCACATGCGTAGCGTCATTTCGTGAAAAAGAAAGAAAGAATAGATAAACTTCTCGTTGATAAAGGTTTTGTTAAAAGTCGTGAGCGTGCAAAGAGACTAGTTCTTTCTGGTATTGTTAAAGTTGACGGTTTGATAGCGGATAAAGTTGGCCACTCCTATGATGTAGATTCATTAATTTCGATTACTGAAAGCAAAAGAGAATTTGTAAGTAGAGGTGGAGAAAAACTCTTCCATGCTTTGGATTTTTTTGAAATTGATCCTATTTCAAAGTCCTGTTTGGATGTCGGTTCGTCAACTGGTGGTTTTACGGATGTTCTTCTAAAGAGGGAAGCTGCACATGTTGTTTGCATTGATGTAGGCAAAGGATTACTTGATTGGAGTTTAAGAAACGATAGTAGGGTAACGATCATAGAAGGTTTTAATGCTCGATATTTAAATAGAGAGATATTGGATTCATCAGAAAGTAATCAAAATTTTGAACTTGCTGTAATTGATGTTTCATTTATTTCACTTATGAAAATTCTTCCTGTGATTCATAAACTTATTTCTTTTCCTAATGAAATTGTTGCCTTAGTGAAACCTCAGTTTGAAGTAGGAAAAAATAGAGTTGGCAAGGGTGGAATTGTTCGAGATCATAAATTACATAAAGAGGTTTTACTCAATATTCTAAAAGAATCAACAGATTTGGGTATTTCTCCATGTAACGTTACTGATAGTCCGATTCTTGGAACTAAAGGGAATAGAGAATTTTTTATCCATTTTCATATGGAAAATTCTAAAAAAGATTTTAAGGATGTAATAGAAAATATTTTTAAAATTTAAAGAAGTCTAAGATACAATTATCTTCCCATTTTTAAATTTAGGTACTACGTTTGACCAATCTGTTCTAGAACAAAATTCTAAATCTTTTTTTAAGCCTAGTTTAATTAAATGTTTTCCCCAAGAACAATCTAATAACGCTTGATAAATGTCTTCTTTGTAGAAATTTGCTATAAGAATAGATGCCTTTGCGCTATCAGAACAGATATATTCTTTTTCATTGAAAAGACTAATTATTCTTTTGATTAAGAGTCCAGAAGCTATAAAATCTTCTTCGCAATACTTTCCTTCTCTTCCAGAACAAACAACTAAGAGGTTATAATTTTTCATGATAGGTTTCATAATCGAAGAAGCGGTTGCACTTAAATTAGCTAAAGAGAAAAGGAAAACGTTTTCCTGTTCCTTTACTGCATGAATTGCTTTTGTTCCATTACTAGTAGATATTATAAGAATATTATTTCCAACAATCTTACGTTCGAAGTTTGATGGGGAGTTTCCTAAATCGAATCCTTCTAAAGCTTTTCCATCTTTTTCTCCAGCTAATAAGATCTTCTTCTTAATGTTTTTTTTTCTTAGTTCTCTTGCCTTTATTTTCGCAGCATTTTTCGATATGACTGGATAAATTTCAGAGCATTCGTTATGTAAAGAAGAAATAATAGTAGTCGTCGCACGAAGAACATCTACTACAGCACAATTAACATCTTTATGTCGTATTTTTAAACAGTTTTTAATTTCTAAAATATGTTCTTGAACATCGGTATAACTAAAAGCAACATCAAAATATATAGGTCTATCCAAAAAAAACCTCTATTTAAATTTATAAAGCAATGATTACAGATACATTTTTTACAAAAAACTCTTTAGGATGTTATCATTTCTGAAGATTCACATAAATTTCTATTTTTTTTATTGTTTTTTAATAAGAAGGTTTAACGTTTAAAAAAGTAAATGAAAAAAACAAAGAAAAATAAAGTGATAAGAGAAGACCTTAAAAGGGCAAGGACTATAGCTTTTGCTTTGGAAAAATCTTTTACAAATCCAATGCCTCCTGATGCAATGGCTCCGGCGCCTTTAATTGAAGAAATCGAGGAATTAGGCGACTCTGGATTAAAGGGAATGTTAGAACATTTAAATTTCACCAGTGAAAACGGTGTTTCTGCTACTCTGCTTGCAATAAAAACAATAAACAATTCTGAGATTATTCCGAGTTTGCTTGATTTGGCAATGTCCTTTAAATGGACACCAGAACAATTAAAATTGCTAAAGGAAACGATTTTATCTATTGATTCTGCCTCAATTATTCCAGATGTCTTAAGTGATCATAATTTGGAAGAGATTTCAAAAAATATTCATCTCTTACTAAATAATAATTTAACTCAAGAGGAAGGTAATGATCTTGAAGAAAGTATTGGGAAATTATCTATTCATTCTCAATCTCTTATTTTTCGTCAAATTTTGAATGAGGGAGAATCTGAGTCTATAGAAAAACTATTTAATGTTTTTGAAAAAATTTTTGAGAAATCTCAAAAATTCTCCTCAGATCTAGTAAATCTAGTAGTTTCTTTAG
>TARA_B100000686_G_scaffold180363_1_pt1 | contig 15896 bp, 6 predicted proteins | sample TARA_B100000686 | Tara Oceans TARA_B100000686 (sample SAMEA2622733) | marine metagenome | biome: marine biome (ENVO:00000447); feature: marine epipelagic mixed layer (ENVO:xxxxxxxxx); material: "saline water (ENVO:00002010), including plankton (ENVO:xxxxxxxx)" | depth 150 m
CGTCAGCCATCATAGCAACTGAAGATGTGAATACTACATTGTCAACGTAAATTGATTCGGATTGCGAGTTGCTAGTCAACTCAATCTCCAAACTCCCTTGTCCTAGCGAACTAATGTCCAAACTAAAACTAGTCCAAACTCCCATGTATGGAGCAAAACCTCCGTGATTGCTAGAACCAGTAGCGCCGGTCACATTTAGCAGCTCAACTGTCGAGGAACTCCCTACAAATCTAATAATTAGGTTGTCTGAATCTTCGTAACTATTGCTCGACCCACCTTGTACAAAAACATCGAAAGTCATTGAATCCGCTGTAACGTCGTCAAGAGCCAAGGTTGCAGTTCCGTCAACATCGCCCATCTGGTATCCCTGCGTTCCTTCAGTGTAATTTCCTACCGTTCCAGTATAGTTTGCAGTTCCGAAATAGTCCCCATCAGTAAGTCCAACTCCTCCATTTGAGGTATAGAATGTAGTGAAACCAATCTCAGAACCATTGGTCTGATTATGGGCTACATGAGGCTCATTCGCATTATTCCAGAGGTAGTAATTTGAAGTCCCATTCCCGGTATCAAAGTACTTTGCACCATTAGTGAATGGGTCCTCAAAAGAGGTGTAGGCAACTATCGATTGAAATGTACAACCACTAACTACAGTATCCGGTAAACCATCTCCATCTGTGTCCGTATCCGCACACGGATTATTTGGAAAATCGTCGTTCGCATCATCGGTTCCATCACCGTCAGAATCGGTTGCTAGAACGGCGTATGGGACAGTTAGCAGAAGCATTGCAGTCAGGATTGTAGCAGAGGTGGCGCGTTTACTCATGGCTACCCATGCCGGACCCGATTCAAAATACTCTCCCTACAAATGTCACGAAACAATTGTCTGGATTACCTTCCGCTAACCTCTTTGACCCGCTTTCGATGCAGGGGTATGAGCGCCCGCGAAGCAGCAACGAGGATTTTGCAAGCAGTCGATGATTCGGGCAGACATTACAGAGATAGCCTGCCAATGATAGCCAGTGAGAACATACTTAGCCCGCTTGTTCGAAAGGCCTGTGATTCCGACTTACATGGTAGGTATGCAGAAGGTCTTCCAGGTAAGCGATACTATCAGGGCTGCGAAGACTTTGACTCTATCGAAGAAATCGGAATAACCTCTGCAAAGAAAGTGTTCGGTTGCAGTTTCGCAAACATCCAATCGACCTCAGGAACAGTCTCCAATATGGCTGGCCTCAAGGCCTTAGCCAATCCGGGAGATACCATCACTGCAGTTTCCACTGCAGATGGCGGCCACATCTCTCACGCCCGTATGGGAGCCGTTGGCTTGAGGGGTCTGAATCTCATCACTTATCCTTGGATTGAGGAACGCATGGAGCCCGATATTGATGCTGCAGCCGCCCTAATTCGTGAAACGGAACCTAGCATAGCTCTGTTTGGACAATCTGTTTTCCTATTCCCGACCCCTCTGCGAGAATTATCCGATGCTGCTCATGAGGTAGGGGCTAGAGTAATGTATGACGCCGCCCATGTTTTGGGTTTGATTGCAGGAGGGCAGTTTCAGGATCCACTGCGTGAAGGTGCCGATCTGATGACCGGCAGTAGCCACAAGACATTCCCCGGACCTCAGGGCGGCTTCCTTCTCTCCGATTCTGATGATCCGAAGTTCATGAGGCGACTCAATAGCTCAGTATTTCCTGGAGTCTGCTCTACCTATCATCTGCATCATGTTGCCGGTAAGGCGGTGGCTTTAGCTGAGTTCGAGGAGTTCGGAGCTGATTACGCAAGAGATATTGTCGCCAATGCTAAAGCACTCGGAGCTGCATTGGCAGCCGAAGGTTTTGATGTCATGGCTGAAGAGAGAGATTATACTGCCAGCCACCAAGTCCTGACTCGTCATGGCGATCCCGATTCAGGGGCTGGCAGGGATGCAGCCGCATTACTCGAAGACGCTGGAATAATCACAAACATGAACATGCTACCTGGAGATACCAAGGCCATGTCGCCTAGTGGCCTCAGATTGGGGGTGCCTGAACTTACCAGAGTTGGAATGGGGAATGATGAGATGCAGGATGTTGCACACTTCTTTGCTAGGGCTCTGATTACTAAGGAAGATACTGCCGAGATTAAGCGTGATGTTACCGAGTTCAAGTCTGAATTCCTTAATGTTGGGTATTGCTTTGAGCCAGGTCTTGCTTATCCGGGGCTGTGACAGTTTGCCTGAGACTTAATCCTCCAAGACCCTCTCGCACCACTATGCATCATCATCGCAGAACGGCTTTGCTGCTTTGTCTATTGATGCTAAATTCGGGATGCCTAGGGCTATTCGGAAACGAAGATAACCAAATTGAAGAAGTAGATTGTCAGTCTCAGCCTGAGCACCCGGAATGCTTCACAGATGTTGTTACAGAGGAGGATTGCACGACACAACAAATCTTCACAGGAGATGCGTGCCGACTGATGATACCTCCTTCCGAGTTGACTTACGGAGTGGACGAGATTACTCTGATTGTCGACTCTGAGATGCAAGCCCTGACCCCCTCTTTCCAAGGCGATGGACCTCAGAACTGGTTTGTCAATCCCCGACTCCCGGATGGCCTTATTCTGGATTATTCCGGAGAAATATCGGGGACTCCACTAGGAGTTTCAGAACCTATTCTGCACACAGTCACTGCTACTAATGCAATGGGCTCTTCGACTACAACTATCGAAATCACCGTATTAGATCCGGCACCTCTGTCAATTCAGTATATCACCGACACTCTAACTTGCACCCTTGATTCAGTTTGTTCAATCGACCCGCCTCTAGTCCAAGGCTCATCTGCAGATACTTGGTCTGCAGAACCTCCTCTCCCGCAAGGACTAGAGCTGCTTGAGGACGGTTCAATATTGGGAACTGCCAGAGCCCTAGGGGATTCCAATCACTCAATCTACGCATCCAATTCAGGCGGCTCTGTAGATACCACCTTGCGGATAATTACACTACATCAGGCACCAAATTCACTATCATACCCCGGGCATCCATTCTACTGGACAATCGATGAATACGTCCAGACAACTCCTACTTATGATGGAGGTCTAGCAACACATTGGTCTGTAGAGCCACCCTTGCCCCCTGGAATCATATTAAGCCAAGAAGATGGATCTCTTCGGGGCACTCCATCTGCAGTGTATCCGCTCAGAGAATATGTGATTTCTGCACAAAATACCGGTGGCTCAATTTCAACTTCAATTCTGATTGATGTAAGAGATCTAGTGGTTGAGGATTTGAGATATGACCCATACATTCTCGATCTTAGAAAAGGCGAAAATATTGGAAAAATTTCTCCTACTTGGCAAGGAGGAACTCCCGATACATGGGAGGTAAATCCTCCATTGCCCTATGGTATTGAACTCGATATCTATACGGGAGAAATTAGTGGAGTTGCCAACCTACTACAGCCATGGTCACATCACACAATCTGGGCCAACAACTCGGGAGGAATCGCCTCAACCACATTACAAATCAGAGTCACAAGTATGCCTCCAGACCAAATCTCATGGCCCAACGATCAATACGCCTTGGAATCAAATGTAAGCGTGAATATTACTGTGACTAATCTTGGCCCCTCTATCGAAACATGGGAAGCCGATCCTGATCTCCCCACAGGCTTGACTCTACACTCTGACGGAAATATTTCGGGAATCCCCTCGCAACGTTCAGAATGGAAACAATACACAATCTGGGCAAACAACACAGGAGGTTCTGTGGGACTATTGCTATGGATTGCGGTTCACGACCTAAGGGCCGACCAATCGGACTTACTGCTAGGCATGGGTGAGACCAATTGGGGCGGCTGGCCTTCTCCAATATTGCCAATCGGCGAGTGGGCTTTCCCAATTGGATTTGCTCAGGAGGGATACGGCTCAACCATTCCGGTAATCTCGGCCAGCCATGTAGGTAGGGGCAAGATGCTCGGTTACGGCCATGAGAGCTGGGTAGATGGGGCCGGAGCGGCGGAGACCGAGTTTTCCCTACGAGCAGTAGAGTGGGTCTGTGGCGAAAATGCCGATGTCGGACTTGCCTATGGGGCCGGATTCGATAATTTTGAAGATGAGTTACAAGCCGAAGGGCACACTGTTCATCTATCCGTAACCCCGGCAGACCTCTCCGGTCTGGACTGCCTTCTAGATGAGTTTTGGAATGGTCACGACAACCAAGATAATCAGAATCTGATTGACTTTGTTCTGGAAGGAGGAGGCCTCATTATGGGCGGACACGCTTGGTACTGGTCGTATTCCAACTCCGATGTCGCTCATAATTACCCAGGCAATAAGATCGCCAAGACTACTGGGCTGTTTGTCTCCCAGGCATGGGGGTATAACGAAGTCGACCTGTCTGAAATGCCCCACGAGTTAACACGTCCACATGCTGCAATTCAGGCAATCAGGGGAGATAGATTAGACAATCAGAGCCTCTCAGCGGCTGAAGCAACCATCGCTGATGCAACTCTATCTGTGTGCACGGGAGTAGTATCTCTCGACTTCCATACTTTCTGGTCGCCTCTCAGGGAGACAGTCAATTCTACCGGCTGGACAGTCATAGAATACGGCACTCTATGGCAGAATGTCGGGCACAATATGGGCGAGGACCCGGTAGCCGACACTTTACTCAGAGTCGAAGCTGCACTAACCCAAGGATTACCGGCTAACGAGTTACAACCGCACCCGAGCCATACTGAATTCCCTGGAGAAGTACCGGCTAACGCGACCAGAATCACTCGTACAGTAACCATCGATGGTAACCAGAGCGGCCTACCAAGTAATTTCGGATATGCCGGAGCTAGAGCACATGTAAGAATGTCCACTGGATTGTATGCTGCACCGGGCGATATAGTGACAGTTTCGTTACCGAATCATACGGTTGACTCTGGAGCCTATGTTTTAGTCGGCGCCCATAGTGATAATTTGTGGTCCAAGAGCCAGTTGCATCGCCACCCCCAAATTGTCAGATGGTGGTACATCAACCATCAGACCATGCAAGTGGGGAATGCATTCGGCGGACCTATCTACATAGCAATAGAACCGGGTTCAGCGTTGGGTGATTTACAAGTCACCATATCTAATGCAGTGAAAGCCCCTATGTTTGTCCTAGGTGAGACATCAGACTTCGAGTGGATTTACTCCGAGAGTGAAAATCCTGCTCCGTGGGCAGAACTTGTTTCAAATAATTTCATCATGACAGTTCCGAGCCATGAGATTCGAGATTTGTCAAACCCTACGGAATTAATGGAATGGTGGGACTTAGCACTTGAGATGGAGCATGACCTCTACGGATATCTTCCTTGGCCAAGAGTAGAAAGGGCAGTCTTCGATGCACAGATTTCTGCTGGATGGATGCACTCTGGATATCCATTCATGGCTCACGATCTAAGTGTAGATGGAGTGGTCAATGTCACTCACATGTCGGAAAATGGGGATTGGGGCATGTTCCACGAATTAGGGCACAATCACCAGTGGATGCCCTCGACCCTGCCGGGAACTACCGAGACGAGTTGTAACTTTGCCAGCGTCCATCTGATGGAGGATCTTGTTGGGGTCGAAGGTCATGGTGCAGTAGATCCACAGCAGCGAGCATCGCGAATGCGAGATTACTTCGATGACGGTTCAAACATTACAAATTGGACTGTCTGGACCGCTCTCGACACCTATCTAATAATCAAGGAAGAGTGGAACTGGACTCCAATTACTCAGGCTCTCAGCGTGTACTATACTTTACCCTCATCAGAGGTTCCAACCAATGGTGACGAGGAATTCAATGCGTGGGTTCTTCATCTATCTAACGCAACCGGTTACAACTTAGCACCTTACCATGCCGCATGGGGCTTCCCACTCACTCAGGCAACCTTTGATTCTCTGGAACATCTTCCTGTCTGGGTAGATGACCCGCTGCGAGGAGACTTTTTCGTTTACGACTCAATTCTTCGCAATCTTTCCTCACCGGATCCATCTGATGCCACCTCTACTACAATTTCTTGGGAGACTTACGACAATGGGACGAATACAACTTTGATGTTCTACTACGGTACAGCAGACATGGGCAACCAAACTTCGGGTTGGTATGGAAGCACTAGTTTTGGCAGTGCAACTGTTGGTAATCACTCACAAATAATCACAGGATTGACTTGCTGTGGAACTACTTACTATGGCAGAATACAGGCCACAAATGAAGAAGGCTCAGTTTGGTTTGGGCCAATTTCTTGGACCACAGATTATCTTGATGACTGACAATTAAATTAGACAAAATAGCGAATTTATGCTCTAGAAGTGAAAACTCTGAGCAATTCTTCAAGGCTCACTTTTGGATAATATCGTTGATGCAATATTGCCAACGGTATCCAGATTAACGTGTGCCCGATTGTAGCAGCAAACGCAGGAACTAGTTCCAATCGTGGCTCTCCTTGCATCATCGAGGCAATTATTCCCAGAACTGCGAAGTGAGCGACATATACTGTCAGAGTAATCTTGCCTAAAGGTTCGAGGAATGATAACCGGTCTTCTCTCCACGGCTCGCCACCAGTACTCTCTCCTCCCTCTAGAATCCTGTGCGCCAATAGTGCGAATGTACCCGAGACAATTAGGAATGCAGAGCTGGCAGGAAAGAATGTGAGAACCGCATTGCCCTCAGTGAGTGCCCACGGCATATCTTCCATCACAGCGATTACGATTGTTACGATTGTTGCCGCCATTCCTATGGCGATGTTACGCTCTCTAATTTCGGGGTTCTCAGATAGGTCATAGACTAGAGTCCCTAGCAGCACGAAGAACAACCAAGGCAAAGCAGGATAGGTTCCGTTCCACAGTAGTCTCGCCGTCCATTCCGAGAAGCCCTCAGAGGCGACCCTCTCCCACCATGTCCATTCGGGCCCTGAGACATTCCCTAGGACCAGAGGGGATGCAACCATTAGCAGCATCAGAGCAACTCTGGTTTGCATTCCGAGTCTGACTAGAACTGGGGCCAGAAGAGCCGCGATTGCTAGCAGAGTCAGTACACCCGGAGTGTGCCACTCAAATCTGCCACCTCTATCGACGTTGAGAAGGACATTGACCAGGAACTGGCACAAGGCCAGCATTACCACCCGAGGCATCAGCCAAGAAATCCATTCGGCAACCCTCATCTGTCCGCTAGCAAATCTTCTAGTCGCACTCATGTGGATGCCCCAGCCTGAAATCATCACGAACATAGGGGCAGCCATACCTCCGAACGCTGCAGCAACGAAAGCCGCTGGATCCCCTACAGTCATACCTCTGGGAGGGATGATGGCAGCAGTATGGACTTCCACCATACATAGGACGGCGATTGCTCTAATGCGGTCTATGTGTGCAAACCTCAACCAATCACCTCGTGAATCCTGCTTCCCGGCTCAAACTCCTCATCAACAAGTACTATTGAACCAATGAGTCCCTCGATAGTAGATCTTCCAACCTCGTCCCTGTGATACAGCGTAATCCAAGGATCTCCACTCTCAATTCTATCTCCGACTTGCACTTCTAAGATGGCGCCGACCGCACGGTCGATGACATCTCCGAGTTCGAATCTACCCGCGCCCATTCTTTGGCATGCGTGTGCGATTGACAAGGCATCAATATCGAATACCCACCCGCTTTCCGCCACGCACAGGCTGGTCGCATTGAGTTCAGTGTCAATTAGGCCCAGGCCTACCATCAATGATGAATCGTTGTTGAGTATCGAAGAGTCTCCTCCTTGGGCATCAACCATCACCCTGAAACACTCGAGAGCCGATCCGTCATGAAGCGTATCGTGAATCATCAAAGCGCCAGTATCGCGGTCTTCTGCAAGACCCGTCGAATCCAGCAGTAGGCCTCCCTGGATACAAACCAGTTCTTCTAGATCGGCAGGTCCGTTACCGCACAGTGTTTCCACACTTTCTAGGACCTCAAGCGAGTTGCCAATCGCACAACCTAGGGGAGTATCCATTGATGATAGTACGGCCGTGGTTGCAACACCCATTCCTCGAGCGGCCGATACCATGGATTCAGCCAACTTCTTGGCTTTGACCTCCTCAGTCATGAATGCAGCTCTACCGAACTTGACATCTAGAACCAGGGCAGATAACCCCTCAGCAGCCTTCTTTGAGACAATCGAAGAGGTGATCAGAGGGACCGAGTCAATCGTGCCAGTGACGTCTCTGAGTGCATACATCCTACGGTCAGCAGGGACCAGTTTATCGGTTTGCCCAACCATAGCAACGCCGATATTGTTGACTTGGGCTTGAATCTGATCTGATTCCATCTCGACGCTGAATCCGGGAATGCTCTCCAACTTGTCTAGTGTCCCTCCAGTATGGCCAAGTCCCCGACCTGAAATCATCGGCACCTTGAGGCCGCATGCGGCGAGCGCCGGCGCTAGGATCAAAGAGACCTTGTCACCCACCCCTCCAGTCGAATGTTTGTCGACCACTAGTTCCGAGATTTCTGAGTTCCAAGATAGTGTCTCTCCTGAGTCCCTCATTGCTTCAGTCAGAGCGATAGTCTCAACTTCACTGATCCCTTCACTATGCACCTTTTTCAGCCAAGAAGTTAGGTCTTCGTCTGAGATAGAACCGTCAACCACTCCCTCGACGAGGTTGTGGATGTCTGCTGGAATCATTCTTCCTCACTCAATTCGGCCCTAATCTCTTCCATCGTGCTTCCTTGTTCGAGCATCCACTGGACTTGATCTCTAGTCTCATTGTTGAATCCGAATCCATCTAATTTGATTTTCCCGTGCTGACCATCATCTCTGCCTTCACTACGGGCACGTACATCCTCCGCTGATTCGTCGAAACTAGTTCCAGCAAGTATTGCCTTGTCCGATCCAACATCATCGAATCGATATCCTGAGTCGTCAATCAAAATCTCATCAGTACCTCTCCTCGGCTGAAGATACATGGATATGGCTGCGGCCGCGAGGCACAAAGTCGAGATTGCCATCAGCCAGAATAAGAATGAGGCACCCGGTCTGGAAAGAGGGTCTTCTCTGATATTGAATAACCCATCTTCATCTTCTTCCTCAGGTTCTCCCCCGGACTCTTCTTCCTCTTGTTCTTCACCATCATTTCCATCATCGGTAGAGCCCTGCTCGCAGCCATATTGCTCTCCATCGGGAATACCATTCTCATCGACATCGTCTGAGTTCATTGCTAACACTGGCTGACGCATGACGCTCGCAGCGAAAGCCGACTCCTCTCCATCAGGGATACAGTCTCCATCAGTGTCATTCGATAATGGGTCGCCACCGAGTTGATATTCCTCGAGATTGTTGAGTCCGTCCTCGTCAGGATCCAGCGATTGCTCACTCAGAGCAGTTCCTAGGACTGCTGCAGAATGCCGGTTGAGTCCGTATTCCAACTCCCATTGGTCAGGCAACAGATCTCCATCGGAATCTGTTGTAGGATCTAATCTGTTCCAGTCCTCTTCGAAGGAGGCAGAGTAATCAGAAGCCAAACCATCGTGATGAATCAACACACCCATCTCTCGGTTTCGCAAGGCCGCGCTCGAGCCCCAGTTCATACTTCCAACTAGGACGCTTGAACCGTCGATGATAGCGCCCTTGTTGTGTAGTTTCACTATGCTGCCGGAGTACGCCATAAGTCTGGCAGTAACATCGAGGCCCTCCGTCGCGTTCCAATCTGTGTTGAACATGTTGATGGCATCTCTGATTTCATCGTCCCATTCGGCATAGAATCCGTTCAACATAAGGCGTATGCTCACTCCTCTCTGTGCAGCCTGATGCAAAGCAGCGATAATCGGGTTGTCTCCGAATCCCCAGTACCAATCCAAGTCGAGATATTGCACCGACAGTTCGATTGATTCATCAGCGGATTCAATCATCGAAACAATTCCTGTCACGCAGTCATCGGGACAAGTCATGAGTTGAGCATCGAACGGGCCCGAATGATATTCTATTGGAGTGATTTCATCATCATGCCAAGGGCTATCCATGGTCCAATCAAATGTTGGGCCATGCCAAGACGAATGAGGTGAGATGTGCAGATGCTGAGCATTTTCATCCCATGCCATTCGTGAGAGTACCAATTCTGCTGCTACTTGTGAGTTCAAAATAACAGACCATTCACGGTTACCGATACCATCGGGTGGCAAACTGGTATCCTTCCAGTTGCCTGAAGAGATCCATACGCTCTCTGAGTCCCTAACTGCCACCTTGCTGTGTATGAATGCATATGGTGAACTGATTTGCGTGGGGTCCTCCATCCAAAGTACAGTAGCACCGGCATCGTGCAGTGTTTGAGCATGTCCTCTCTGGTTGTTAATGGTACTACTGCCATCGAGAATACCTTCTTCGAGCAGCAGCGTGACCTCTACTCCATCGGCAATCGAATCGAGGAGTGCTTGAGTCAGATCCGGACTCATGAACTGGTAGACGTGCAGATGGATTGAACTCTGGGCAGCGTCAATCCATTGCTTCAGGTCGTTGAATGCGGAATCTGGCCCTAGGGACGCCGATACGGAGGAATCCTCTTCGGTCGTGAAGTATCCTCCATCGCAGAATGTTGAGGCCCCTATTCTGATCCATCGCTGCTCCCAGTCATCGCCTGTATCGGTATCAGGGTAGTCTCCACACCCTGTGCCTCTCATCAGTATGAGGCCGGGAGTGCCGTCCCCGGGGACTGAAACTGCCGCACCCTGCCAGCCATCTATCTCCGCGATTCCGCCACCAAAGGCGATGGCATCGACTACCACTCCATCGGGTGATTTGAGTTGTAATGCACTGCCCGAATCGACCAACCAAGGCATGTTGTTGAGGACGACGTTGCCATCCAAAGCAGCGATTCCCCCATCAGCCAGTAGATTTGCTGGGTTTTCAGTCAGTACCAATGACTGCCCAGCATCGATGACAATATCATTGAATGTGGAAATCCAAGGAGTTGTAGAGCGAATTCGCTCAATTGTCCAGCCTGCCAGACTCACAGATTCGTCTCCTGTATTAGTAAGCTCTAACCAGTCGTTATCTCTGTCCGGAACTTCTGCTGGCATGATTCGCGTGAACTTCACATCAAACTCGCCATCCCACTCAGAAGGCTCCGCAGGAGGTTCCCAAAGCCACAGCATGTTGTTATCGTGCTTACCGGTGTCCTCGGCCACTAGGACTCTACCATCATCCAATACTGCTAGGTTGTCCGGCCCTGCGATTCGGTTAGGGTCACAAGAACCCGATGAATAAGCCCCCCCGGCAATAACCGGCTCGATTCTATTGACGTCCCAGTCATCCTCGACTGGCATCCTGTAGACTATCCCGCAGCGGTTCTGCGACAGTCTGATGTCTCCTTGTGAATCTGTCATGTCATATCGAATGTCTGTCATCGCTAGGTACACATAACCAGGGGCTTCTGGATTGAATACCACACCTTCCATCTTGTTCCACTCATCGGTGGCCCCGATGGCGCCGGCAGCCTTCCTTGACTCAAGGAAAGCCACCCTGTCGTCGACTGCCGTGCCGATTTCGCCGTCACCGTCTAAATCATCATTGAGCATACTTTCTGCCCAGTCATTGATCTCTTGATCCGAGATGTATGAGTTCTGGCCAGAGACGAAATCCGAAGTCGTGATGCCATCGTACTCGTCTATCCAAGCCTCAATCTCGTCATCACTAGAAGATGCCAGCTCTACCCACTCGACATCGAAACCGGTGGTCGCAGGGTCGGTACCGGAATCCTGATTCACCTTTGCAGCAAACAGGGTCCCTGACTCCAAGTCACCTGCCGTGTCCGCGATGAATTTGAACAGTACAGTATCATATTCGTCGTCGGAGAGATACACCGTCCTCTCATCCGGCATCACCTGAGCGTTTTCATGTGAAAAACGCCCCATTGCAAACTGCTTGTTGAATACTGGAGAGGCGGTGTCGGCATCTTCAATCTCGACAATCCAACCGTAGTCATACGGGTTAGGATAGTAGCCTAGGTAGTCGGCCAATTCTTGTTGGTCTGAGTGGTAATTGTAACTAGCATCGTTCCAGTTTATGGTATCTGCGAAGAACAACTCCTCGGAGAGAAGCGGAGTCCCCCACGGGCTGATTGAACCAAAGCAAAGGACCCATCCACCATTCATGCCGCTGAGATCCTGCATCATCCCCCCTAGGACGTCCCATTCCTGTGAGGCCATATTCCACTGAATCAAGAGTTGACTCACTCCAGCAGGCCGACTCTCCCAAGTCGTATACAAGTAGCCTCTAGTGCCCTGAGGGTTCAGAGGTACGAAGGCGTTGAAGTCTGGCTTCTGACTGGTAAAAAGCAACTCACCGTCATCGTCAGCATAGATTCCTCCAGCAACTCCTCCTTCAGAAAGAGCATCTCCACTCTGAACGATTACCTGGTATTCCCCGTGGGACACTCTAATCCCGTGCCAGATATCCCATTCGCTGCTAGATAGGTTCAGTTCAGGCACTACATCAGGAAGAGCATTCCAATCGACTCCGTTTACCACTCCTACAGTGGCATCGTAGTGATCCTCGTCAGGGTGCATCGCATTCACGAATAGATTGCCCAGTGAGTTGACATGCAATCCGGTCACCTCTGCTCCACTTGGAACCATCATGACTCGAGTCAAATCTGAAGGAGTTCCCTCGGACTCACTCACACTCCCTCCGCCAGAACCTTCTGAGTTCTCTGCGCCGGGAGTGTTCTCCTCAGAGTCGACCCAATCTGCAGATGAATCAGCAGCGGGGATTTTTGATACTCCGTTTGATGCCTCACCGGTGGTGACGGTGTGGATGATTGCACCGTTGGAGTCCTTGAGGTACAATGTCTCCCCGGCGTTGTTGAGCCGCAGAGTTCCGACCTCGTTCTCTGCAATGACTGCGTAACTTCCAGCAGCTATGACGTAAGATTCCTCCAGTTCTGAGAAACCCACCCATGTCGATGAATCGATTGGGTGAATCCATCCGCCGATATCTTCGAGAGTCCATCCCTGTAAGTCAATTCCTGTAGAGCCCGAGTTGTACAATTCAACCCATTCTCCGTTTGGGAATATGCCTTGGTCAGAGCCGTCAGCATTAGGCATCATCTCATTGATGCATACTCCTGAGCACGCTGTAGAGCGACTGGCAGCAAACTCTGACCGAGCCTCGCGCAGTCCAGACTCTACCACAGGGTATAGTGACATCAGCAATAGCATTGCCAGAGCAAGCACCGTAGCACCTGCTCTCCCACGCTCGCGCATGATACGCTGCCGTACTTATCCGGGTTCAACCCTTCGTGCGCGCGTGTACGCAGCCGGCGGAGCCGGCTGGAATACTCATCCCTCTTCTTCTTCAGGCTTATTGGCCCCAATGGAACCATAGGTCACAAGTCCGATTCCGGCCACATACAACAGAGCAATCAACATGTGCACGTATACCAGAGGAGCACCTGCTGTGCCACCGAAGTTAGTCCAGCCCATAGGGCCGAGGTTTTCGGTAACTCCACCTACGAAGGCATCTGCAGTTTCGTCATCGACTTCAGTGAATGAATGAATCTCGAATACCGGCATCACATCGTTGGAATCGAAATCCGGGTTCATCGAACCGGGTCCTCGCAAATCTAGGTAGAATACAGCGGTGACCTTGCCATACATCGGCATATTTGTCACTGGCTCAACCTTCATGTCGATATCTACACCGAGGTATACTGGCAGAGCTCCAGGCATAGCATCTACGAAGGTCGCAGAACCAATCAACTTGCCCTGAATCTGGGTGCTGGCAGGGTCCAAAGTAACAGTGTGCTCGACCATGTCTATTCCCTTGAATGTAGTATCTCCTCCTAGCTCCGACTGAGCAACTGCATATCCGATGATGTTCACATCGAAGGGATTCTCCGCATCAGCAACTGATCCAATGGTACCTGCTACCATAGTTTCGTCGTTACCGACATGGTCGGAAAGCAGACCCAATGCAGCATCTTCGCGATGAGGGGCTCTCCACGGCAGATACTCTGTCATACCGTAGACTTTACCTTCTTCACACGGCAAATCATAGCCGAGGAAGTTGCCCTCCGCATCATAGTCGTAGTCGCACAGACCATTTCCATCGGAGTTGATGTATCCTTGAGCCAGACGCTGCGTGTAACTGTCTCCGGCAGTGCTCATCGTGTACACCGACCGATCTCCTGTGCTGACTCCTTCGGAGCCGTAGTAGGTGTCATTGGTCTCAAGACTGACCCAAGGGAAGAAACCGAAGTATGTGTTGACAGCATCGTTCCAGCCATACAGCCAGTGGCTCACGGGCTGAGTGGTATATGGCTCGTTGCCGGTGACGAAGTTCAGCAGAACCGGCATCACGGTGCCGAAGTAGAAGTTGTTGACCCAGTCCCTGAGGGCATGAGCCGCATCTTCGGGAATATCATACAGCGAGGCAACATAGGCATCGTCCCATACGTGCTGGTTGCCGTCGGAATCAGGTAGGGACATGCCAGATAGCTCGCCATACATGAATGAGGCAGGGAAGGATGACTTCAGACCGATTTCAGGGTCGTTGAGGATGAAGTCGGACTTCTCCATTGATAAGTCTGCCATCCCAGCGAATTGTTCTCGGTTGAGTCCTATGGGAATGTACTCTCCAGCAAGCGGGTCTGCTGCTCCGAATGCCGTATGCCACCAATCATCTGAATTCATTGTCCCCTGGCCTCCCATCAGGATCATCTCGAAGTCTCTAGCTGGGCCAGTTACCCCTAATCCGACCCACGGCTCAACGTAGTCGGCCAAATCTGCGATGGCAAGCAGGCCGATGCCATATGTCACCATTGCATCAAAATAACTCCCTGACTGCAGTGGCAGTAAAAGCCCGATGACCATTCCCGGTAGTGGAATGCCACTAATTTCGAAAGAGCCCATCATGCCCACATTGGGGTCGAAAAGTAGAGTGTTTAGGGTGGCTGGATCATTGATTAGGAGCCCACTCACTTCATGGAATCTCTCCTTGAGTTGAGGCGTCTCGTTGTTTATCTCGGCACCTCCCCCGTGCTCGACGAATTTGCTTGCTGCTAGGCCGAATACTGTTGCATCCACCGATGCCATAGTTGCTGCATCGGCACCGCCGTAGCCGTATAGAGTCGCTCTGGTCTGAGTTACCTCTCCTCCGTCAGGAGCGCCCATTCCAGCTACAAGGACCGGACCTAAATCGCAGGTTAAGGCAATACACTCGCCCGTGGAAGGATCTTCCGCATCGTATAGGATACTCTCTGCATAGGGGAAGAACATCTCAGTGTTGTTGAGGATATCATCAGTACTGGCATCAACACCTGAGTAGACTCCGGATAGGATCCCCGAAGGAGCTAGAATGGATGCGTTGACTTCATCCATCCCCATGGCTTGGAGACTTAGGGAGAATGCATTGATCATTCCATCGATATCTTCGGAAGCCCAAATGCTGGGGGCCCTGTTTGAGAGATCGAACTCGACCATCCCCGCTGCAAACATGGCCTTGGCGAAAGTCTCACCGTAGAATATGCCGCCACTGGCTCCTCCCATTCCTCCGATTCGCTGAGTGTTCCAAAGGATATTCACATTGGTTATGTTGGTATCTCCTGAGACCGAGGCGTGCTCGACCCCCTCGTCGTCGGTCCATGTGCACTCTGAACACCACTCGAATACATCGTACTCGGAGTAGGTCACAGTTTTCGCATCATAGTCGAAGTCGAGGATCTCTCTGTTCGTAGTCACATTGTAGATGAACGGACCCATCTTGGTGAATGCATCAGCAGGATTGTCCGAATCCAATGCTGAGGCATCCGTGATTGAATTGGCGAAGTAGACTCTTGGGGCAGACGAAACATGCCACTCCTCATCATAATCTACAGAGTAGTTCTCATTGCCATCTTCGTCGTAACCGTCGTATAGTCCTGCAACTCCGTCTGCAACTGTGC
>TARA_B100000686_G_C16805814_1_pt1 | contig 15883 bp, 16 predicted proteins | sample TARA_B100000686 | Tara Oceans TARA_B100000686 (sample SAMEA2622733) | marine metagenome | biome: marine biome (ENVO:00000447); feature: marine epipelagic mixed layer (ENVO:xxxxxxxxx); material: "saline water (ENVO:00002010), including plankton (ENVO:xxxxxxxx)" | depth 150 m
AAAATCAAACTGGAATAACAGCTATTATAATTAGTCATAAAATCAATATTTTAAGAGAATATTGTCAACAAATTTATGAACTCAAAGACTTTGGTTTAAAAAAAATAGAATAATATTTTATTTAACAGGAAATTTTTTCATCCATTTATTTCCTTTCATGCCCCAGATTTTTGGATTTCTCCATTTGTCTTCTATTTCATAATATTCTTCTTGTGTTATATCGCAATAATCTAAGAAATCTTTGAAATATAAATTTGGAAACTCTTCATCGTATCTATGAACTAATGCTACAGCTTCTTCTCTAGTAATATATCCTTCTCTAACTTCTCTAGCTGCATTAGCTGTACACCTCCCATGTCCAAATTTTAAAAGAGAGAAATAATGATGAAATGGATCTATTTTGTCATCTATAGAAGAGTACTTTGTGTATGTTCCCTCTGTTCTTCTATTATTAGGTTTAAATCCCGTGTTCTCACTTGCGTAATAAAAATTACTATGATTTGACCAATCTTTGAAATATCCATAAAAAAATGACTCAGTTTCAAATTTATTTATTTCCTCTTCAGATAGGGGCAGATAAAATGCAAGATCTTTTTTTGTAAATCCTTTAGATAGCCAAAAATCAACATCATATTTTGAGAAATAAACTTCATTAAACTCTTTTAAAGAAAGGGATTTTTTATCCCATTGTTTCCTTAATCCGCCATATTCTGCTTCAGCATTTTCTCCTCTAAATACAAGTTTTATCCCATATTTTATTGCTATACTTAAAGGAAATAAAACTTGTCCATAAATAAAACCCTGAAATGGATCTCCCATTTCAATTAAAGCTTCTTTACACAATCTTTTTGCAACATCTCCTTTAGGCATACCTAAAATCACATCAAAGCCACTTTCATTAAAATTAGATAAATTTTCCCATCCAATTTGAGTATATTTTAGTGGTGACCAAGTAACTGTTAAGGGGTTCATGCCATAAATATGTTTAAGTTGGTGTGCAACTGTAGCAGAGTCTTTACCCCCAGACGATGGTACAACACAATCGTAACTATGATCGCTTGATCTATATTTATTACAAAGTTCTATTAATTCATTTTCTCTTTTTTTCCAATCTATCTTTTTTTTATATTCAAAGTATTTACAAGCATTACATACTTGTTCTTCATCAAAGACTATTCTTGGTCTTTGATTTGAAATAACACATTTTTTACAGAATAATATCTCATTTGGTAAATTATATTTTTTATTTATATCAATTTTTTTACTAGACATATTTTTTAATTATAGTTGATAAAAATTTAATTCCATTTTCCCCACTTTTTTCTGGATGAAATTGGCAACCTATAACATTTTTGTTCTTAACGACAGATGGAATGGTAATATTATTGTATTCAGTGGTTGCAATTGTCTCATTTTTTTTATTTGTCTCTGCAATATATGAATGAACAAAGTAAAAACTTTTTTTGTTTAGATCTGATTTTAAAAATTTATTTTCTTCATTTATAGTTTTTACTGTGCTCCATTTAATATGTGGAACTTTAATTTGAGATTTTTTTTTACTTTTAATAGATACAACATCTCCATTAATAATATTTAAACCATGAGTTAACTTTTCCTCATAGCTTTTTGAAAACAGCAATTGCATTCCAAGACATATGCCTAATAAAGGTAGTTCCTTATTATAAATTGCATTTTTTATTACTTTATCTAATTCATTTTTCTTAATTAAATCCATAGCATTTTTAAAAGAACCAACTCCAGGCAATATAACAAAATTTGAATTAAATATTTCTTTTTCATTTTTTGTCACTAAACTCTCATAGCCTATCTTTTCAATAGCTCTTTTAATGCTTAAAATGTTACCACAACCATAATCTAGAATTGAAATATATTTCATTTAAAATTTTCTTATGTTTTGGCCCAATTCTAATAATTCTTCTCTAATCGACTCTATTTTAACTTTATCGTAATGAATTGCATATGCAACTGCAACCGCATCACATTTTGTTCTGCTGCACAAGTCACGTAGATGCGAAATTTTACCAAACCCCCCGCTTGCTATGATTGGTAAGTTTACACTTTCACATGTTGAATTTATTAAATCTAAATCAAAACCTTCTCTTGTGCCTTCCTTGTCGACTGATGTTAATAATATTTCGCCTGCTCCAAGTTGTTCTGCTTTTTTAACCCAATCAATAACATCTATATTGGTGCTTTCTCTTCCATTATGAGTAAATACTTCCCACATGAGATCTGATTTTTTTTTTGCTTCAACGGATAAAACAATTGATTGACTGCCATACTTTTTTGCGAGAAGATTTATTAAATTTGGATTATCTACTGCGGCGGTATTTATTGCTATTTTGTCTGCACCTGAATTGAATATTATTTCAGCATCATAGATTGATCTTACTCCTCCCCCAACTGTAATAGGTATGAATATGTCCTTTGTTGCAGCTTTAATTATATTATTTAGGTTATTCCTACCATAAAGAGATGCTACCGAGTCCATGAAAATCAATTCATCAATTCCTGACTCATAATATTTTAAAGCAAAATCATTTGGGTCCCCAACTTTTCTTAATCCTTCCAAATTAACGCCTTTAATTAGATTAGAGTTTTTAATATCTAGTCTGCCTATTATTCTCATAATTTTTTGTTGATATAATTGTTTTTGATCATTATTTAAATGATATTAAGTGTTTATGAATATAATAAAAATACAAAAATTGATAAAAAATATTTATTCAAAAAAAATTGTTCCAGTTCATGAGCCTATAATTACAAAATTAGATAAAAAATATGTAAATCGATGTTTGAACAGTACATTTGTTTCAACTGTGGGTAAATATGTAGGTCTTTTTGAAGAGGAAATTAAAAAATTTACTTGTGCTAATTATGTTATTGCAGTCAATTCTGGAACTTCAGCTTTACATGTAGCTTTAGTCTCTATTGACATTAAAAAAAACGATGAAGTTTTGCTTCCTTCAGCAACATATGTATCTACAGCAAATGCAATAATATATTGTGGTGCAGATCCACATTTTGTTGATATTTGTGAAAATACAATTGGAGTTGATCCAGCAAAACTCGAAAAATATTTAAAAAATAACACAATTGTAAAAGGCAAAAAATGTTTTAATAAAAAAACAAAAAAAATTATTAAGGCATTAATTGTTGTTCATGCATATGGCCATCCAGCAAATTTAAATGAACTGAAAAAAATTTGCAAAGATTTTAATCTAGAGTTAATTGAGGATGCAGCCGAAGCAATTGGAAGTTACTACAATAACAAACATGTAGGAACATTTGGTAAAATAGGTGTGCTAAGTTTTAATGGGAATAAAACAATTACAACAGGTGGCGGTGGTGCAATAATTACAAACAGCCAGAAAATTTCTAAAAAAATTAGAAAATTAACAACATTGGCTAAAATTCCACATCCTTGGGAGCAAAAATTTGAAGAATTGGGATACAATTATAGGATGATAAATATTTCGGCCGCACTTGGTTGTAGTCAAGTTAAACAGTTAAAGATGATAATTAATAGAAAAAGAAAAATTGCTAAATTTTATAAAAAAATCTTAGCTGAAGAAAAAAATGTTAAATTCTTCTCTGAACCTGTAAATTGCAGAAGTAATTATTGGCATCAATTTTTATTACTTAATAATAATAAAAATAAAGCCAAAAACCTTTTAAAAGAATTTCATAAGAATAAAATACTATCTAAATCCATGTGGACACCTCTTCATACTCTTAAATATTTAAAAAATTATCCAAAAATGAATCTTTCTATTACAAATAAATTATTTAAAAGACTTATTATTTTACCAAGTGGCGCAAATATATCAGAAAATAAATTAGATCAATTTTTATCAAGGAAATGAAACTTAATAGATTCGTTTTTGTAAAAAAAAATTCAACAATTTTTGAGGCTATAGAAAATTTAAATAAAAATAAATTACAAGGTTTTGTTATTGTAACAAATAAAAAAAAGGATCTCATCGGAACAATTACTGATGGGGATATAAGAAGAGCAATTATAAAAAAAATAGATTTAAACTCTAGAGTAGAGTTGATAATGAGAAGAAACCCTAAATATATAGATTATAAAGATAAAGATAATTTTAGTCTAATTTTTGCAAAGTTTAAGAAACACAAAATAAGACACTTAGTAATCATAAAGAATAAAAAGATTAATGATTTAATTGTGTTTGATGAAAATAATGAGGATAATTTATCAAAAATACCAGTTGTAATAATGGCTGGCGGTGAAGGAAAAAGGATGAGGCCTTTAACTAATAAAATTCCTAAACCATTAATAAGAATTGGTAAAGAAACAATCATAAACAGAATACTAAAAAATTTATCTGCAAATAATTTTAAAAATATATTTATAATTATTAATTATTTGGGTTTTAAAATAAAAAAAAAATTAGGAGATGGTTCAAAATTTGGTTTAAAAATTAATTATATTAATGAAAAAAAAAAATTAGGAACTGCTGGAGGTTTATCTTTGATTAAAAATTTTAAGTATAAAAATTTTATACTTTTGAACGCAGATATTTTAACAAATATTAATTATTCAGAGCTTGTAAAAACCCATTTAGAGGAAAAAGCAACATTTACAATCTCAACTGTAAAATATAATTATGAAGTTCCTTACGGTATTATTAACAGACAAACAGATAAGTTTAATAATTTGCTAGAAAAACCTATCTTTAGTCATGAAATAAATGCAGGAATATACGTACTAAACTCTAAAGTTTTAAAATTTATAAAGAGAAAATATACAGACATAGATGAGGTAATTAAATTATTAATGAAACTGAAACAAAAAATATCTGTATTTCCAATATATGAAAACTGGAATGAATTAAGTAGAAAAAAACATTTAAAAAATATTACTGAAAAATTTTCTTATGAAAAATAAATATAATAAACCTTATATAATTGCAGAGACAGCATGTGCTCATGATGGTTCTTTAATGAAATTAATTAAAATGATAGATTTTGTAGGAAATTCAAATGCACAGTCAATTCAATTTAGAGTATTTAGTCATAAAAATACTATCACAAAAAATCATCCTGATTTTAAAAAAATAAAAAAATTAGTTTTAACTAAAGATGAATGGATTAAATGTTTTAATTATACAAAAAAAAAATATCCAAATTTAGAAATTATTAGTTCTATTCCATCAAGTGATGAATTAATTTTTTCTGATAAATTAGGAGCTGACGCATTTAAATTGCATAGTGCTGATTTAGATAATTATGAATTATTAGAGGCAACTTCAAAAATAGGAAAAAGAATTGATCTTTCAGTTGGTGCAAGCACATTAGCAGAAATAAAAAATGCTGTAAATTTTATAAAAAATAAAAATAAAAATTGTAAGATTTGGTTGCTTTATGGATATCAACTTTTTCCCACAAAACCAGAAAAACTTAACTTAAAACGAATTCTAAAATTAAAAAAATTGTTTAATTTAAATGTTGGATATCAAGATCATTCAGTTAATGATCATTCTGGGTATGCAATGCCTACTTTAGCCATTGGATTGGGTATAAATATAATTGAAAAACATATTACAGATAATGCAATTAGACAGGGAACAGATAGTATTTCTGCAATTGATGGTAAAGATTTTAAACAATTTGTACAAATTTGTAATAACTCTTTTAACTCTATTGGAAATGGAAAATTTGGTAATTTTTCTAAAGATGAGCAAAGATACAGAATTTATTGTAAAAAAAATTTGTTTGTATCTAAAAACTTAAAAAAAGGAAGTATTCTAAATAAAGAAGACATTATTTTACGCAGATCTCATAAAATAGGTATAAATGCAGGAGATCTAAAAAAAATAATTGGAAAAAAATTAACTGTTAATTTAAAAATACAAGATCAATTATATTACAAACATCTAGAAAAAAATTGAATAATTTAAATTTTGGCATAATAATTACTGCAAGAACAAAGTCTAAAAGATTAAAAAAAAAGGTTTTACTACCTTTACTTAAACAAACGGTAATTGAATACCTTATAACAAGAATTATTAAAAAATTTGGAAATAAAAAAATTTGTTTAATTACTTCAAAATATAAATCTGATGATATTTTAATCGAAATTTCTAAAATACATTCAATTTTTTTCTATAGAGGCCACGCTAAAGATGTATTAAAGAGAATATATTCTTCTTCAATCAAAATGGGTTGGAGAAATACTATTAATATAACCGCCGATAATCCTTTTGTTGATTTGGAATATGCTCAAAAAATGTTAAAATTTCATATAAATAAAAACAATGATTTTACCGAGATAAACAAACTTCCAATTGGATTAAGATCATACGTTATAAATACAAATGCACTAAAAAATATTTTAAAAAAAAAAAAAGATACGGATACAGAAATTTGGGGAGATTATTTTAAAAAAAATCCTGATATGAAATGCGAAAATTTTAAATTAGTTGATAGAAATCACAATCAACCTAAGCTAAGATTTACATTAGATGAAATTGAAGATTATAAATTAATAAATATTATTTCAAAGAATATTAAAAAATCAAAAATTAATACTAGAAATTTAATTAAATTTATTAAAAAAAAACCTAAACTTAAAAAAATAAATTCTCATATAAAACAACGTCAAACAAAAAAAATAAATACAATATAGTAATATAATGAAAAAAGTTAAAATTATTGCAGAGATTGGCCCTAATCATAATGGATCTTACAATAACGCTAAAAAATTAATATATAAGTTATCAAAACTAGATGTTGATTTTATTAAGTTTCAATTTGCAAATCCTTACAAAGTTTACAGTGAAGATTCCTTTAAAGCAAACTATCAGAAAAAAAATGATGTTCAAAGAACCGTGATTGAAATGAGTCAACAAAATCAATTAAATATTAATGAACATATTAAACTTTACAAATTATGTTTATCATTAAAAAAAAAATATGCTTGTTCTTTTTTTGATTTAGATGGACTTAAACAACTTAATTCAATTATAAAATTACCATTTTTTAAAATTCCTTCAGGAGAAATTTGTTCAGTAGATATGTTAAAATATATATCAAGTCAAAAAAAAAAAGTTTTATTATCTACAGGTATGGCAGATTTAAAGACTATATCAAAAACTATAAATATTTTAAAAAATAAAAAAAGACTTATTTTGATGCATTGTGTTAGCTCATATCCCACTAAAGCTGAAAATATAAATTTAAATTTTATTGATACATTAAAAAAAAATTTCAAAACAAGTGTTGGTTTTTCGGATCACACAAGAGACGATGTTTCTGCTATTGGTGCTATTGCAAAAGGTGCAGAATATATTGAAAAGCATGTTACATTAAATAATAATTTACAAGGCCCAGATCATAAAACTTCTTTAAATTTTAGTGATTTTAAAAAGTTTGTTAAAAGGATAAGAAATTTTGAAAAAGTTTTAGGTTCATTTAATAAAAATTTTCTAAAAGATGAAATAAATGTTAAGAGAATGTCTAGAAAAAGTATAGTTACAAAAAATAATATTAAAAAGGGCGAGAGAATAAAAATTAAAGATATATGTTTTAAAAGGCCTGGCACTGGTTTTAATCCCTTCTATTTAAAATTTTTTATTAATAAAAAAGTTAAAACTAATATTCTTAAAAATAGATTATTAAAATCTGAACATTTGTTTATAAAAAAAAAAAATTTAAAAAAATATTTAAATTAAATGAAAAAATTAATTTATGCATATAGTGCAGGTAGGTCTGATTTTGATAGATATTATATTATATTAAAAGAATTAAATTTATTAAATAATGTTAATTTAAAAATTATTGCTTCTAATGTTCATTATTCAAAAAAATTTGGAGAGACAATAAAAGAAATAAAAAAAAAAAAATTCTCAATAATTAATCGTAATGCTTACAAAAGTTATGATTATGAAAAATCATTTAAAATTGAAGTAAGTTTTTTAGTAAATTTATTCAAAAGAAGAAAGCCTGATATTATTATAGTTTTAGGAGACAGATATGAAATGTTGGCTGCTGCTGCTACAGCAATTGGCTTCAATATTCCAATTATTCATATATTTGGCGGAGCAGTTACAGTTGGTGCAACAGATGAATTAAATAGACATGCAATTACGAAAATGTCTCATTTTCATCTAGTAGCCCATGAAAAATATGCAAGAAGATTATTTCAGTTAGGAGAAGAAAAATGGAGAGTAAAAGTTATTGGTATACCCGAGCTAAAATATCTAAAAAAATTACCAACACATGATAATAAATATCTATATAAAATAATTAAATTGAATTTAGATAAACCTACTTTATTAGTAAATTTTCATCCAATAACAAATGATTTAAATAATACGAAAAAATATCTTAATAATTTATTGTTGTCTTTATCAAGATTTAATTTTCAAATTATTTTTACATACCCTAATGCTGACAAAAAAAATAATGAAATAATCAATAAGATTAAAAAATTTATTAATTTAAAAAAAAAATATAAAAAAAAATATATTTTTATAAAAAATGCAGGTGATGTAATTTATAAAAATTTATTAGAAAAATGTAAAATTATTATAGGCAACTCTTCAAGCGGTATAGTAGAAGCTGCTTCATTTAAATTACCATCAATTAATATAGGTGACCGTCAAGAAGGAAAAATTATACCACTAAATGTTATTAACTCTTCATATAAAGCAAAGGATATAACTAATGCAATAAAAAAGGCACAAAACAAATATTTTTTAAAAAAATTAAAATATATGAAAAATCCTTATGAAAAAAAAATTAATCCAAAATCTATAGCCTTATATATATCTCAATTAAAAATTAACAAAAAATTGATTAAAAAAAATTTTATAAATATTAAAATATAAATGAATATATTAATTACGAATATTGGAAGAAGAACATATCTCGTTGATTTTTTACAAGACTTAAAAAAAAAATATAAAAAAATAAAAATTTTTGTATCAGATCCGAATCAACATGCTTCAGGCATGATGTTTAATGATAATGTAAAAAAAATAAAAACGCCAAAATCAAAACATAAACAAATTTATATAAAAAAATTAATTGGAATTTCAAAAAAGAATAAAATTGAATTAATAATTCCTGCTTCTGATTACGAACTTGAATTATTGTCAAGAAATGTAAAAAAATTTAATAATCATAATGCAAAAATTTTGATATCAGATTATAAAACAATCAAAATTTGTAATAATAAATTGTTAATGAACAAATTTTGTTTAAAGAATAAAATACTGACACCTAAAATAATAAAATTTAAAAAATTAACTAATGATATAATTATAAAGCCAATTCATGGAAGTGGGAGTAAAAATATTATTCAAAAATCAAAATATATTAAAATTAATAAAATTAGTAAACAAGAATTTATATTTCAAAAAAAAATTTTAGGAGATGAATATGGAGTTGATATTTTAAATGATATTAATGGAAATTTTGTATCAGCCTGTATAAAAAAAAAAATTTTAATGAGATCAGGCGAAACAGATCAAGCTAAAATAATTTTCTCTAAAAAAATATTAAATTTTTCAAAAAGAATATCTAAAGCATTGAAACATAAGGGAAATTTAGATTGTGATTTAATTGTTTCAAAGCGAAATAATAGCATTTATTTGATTGATTTGAATCCAAGATTTGGTGGAGGATATGCATTTACTCATAAATATGGACTAAATTATTTAAAATTCATAATTGAAGAAAATTTTGGTTTTAAAAAGTCAAAATTATTTTCTAAAAATAAAAAAAAAATATTTAGTAAAGGTATATCAATTAAATAAATTAATTCAAAATAATGTCACCAAGAAATTACTATCACAAATATATAAATCAATTATATAAAAAAATTTTTAATACAACAAAAAATGAAACATTATCAAAAAGATTAATACAAAAAATAATTTTAATTTTTAATATAAATAAAATTGATATAATAGATACAACTAACATTTCTAAAAAAGAATTAATTATTGAAAATTTTTGTGAAGGTGGTGTTAAGTTAAATATTAAAAATTCTGAAATAAAAATAAGTCTTTATGGATTTATAAGATTTTATTTTAAGTTTATTTATTATTTTTTATATTATTTAATTTCTATCTTGTTAACAATATTTACAAATAAAATTAGGGATAGAAAAATAAACCTCATTTTTTTTGGGAAAGAAAGAATAAAAATTTCTGAATTTTATAAACAAATAAATAGTTTAAAAAAAAATTTTCGTATCGAAAAAAACTCAATATTTATAATCGATTATAAAAAAAATTATTTATTTAAAAAAAATATTTTTTTTGCAAAAAATTCATTAGTCAAATTGTTTTCATTAACTCAAAATATCAATAGTAAAATTTTTTTTATATTTTACTTTATAATATTATTTTTTAGATTGACTATAAATATTATAAATAAACCGATTTATTTATTAATATCAAAAGATCTTATAGAAAGAGAAATCATTCAATATTTGTATTCTAAAAATTTAGTTATCAATATATTTTGTAATATATCTAAATTAACCGACACACCTTTGTGGTTTAAAAATAAAAAAAAAAAATTAAATACGGTGTTTATATGGAGTTCAGTTGATCCATTATTAGGATTATATTTTAATCATCAAGATAAAAAACTACCAAGTATATGGTTACATTATATTAATGCTGATAAACATTATTTTTATAAAAATATATTTAAACAATTTAAGTATAGATTTGAAAAACTTATAAACAAAAAAAAAATAGAAATAATTAATAAAGAACAAAAATCTTTTAAGAAAATAAATTTTAAAAGCAAAAAATTACTAATATTTGATGTTAACCCCGAGAAAGATATATATTTTAATGGGAAAAGATATGAAACATATTATTCTTTGAACAATTTAAAAAAATTTATTAACCATACCTTGCAGCTTATTTCTAATATTAATAATTCAAAAAAAATGAAAATTATGACTTATTTAAAACCTAAAAAAGGAATTTTAAGATCTGCAACTTCGGAAGAATATAAAAAATTTTTAATTGAAAAAAAAATAAAAGTATTAAATGGAAATTATAATTTTGTATCAAATATTAATAATTATTTTTTTATAATTTTATACCCATTTACAACGATACCATTTGATTTTCCTCGTAAATTGAAAAAAAAATTTATCTATTATGATTCTAGTGGAAATTTAATAAACTATAGTAAAACCCTTAAAGTTGAACTATTTAGCTCTTTAAATAAAATTAAAAAAAAAATTATACAGATTAAATAAATTGAAAAAAAAAATTTTAATCACAGGTTCTAATGGTTTTTTAGGTTCTAATTTAAGTAAAATATTAAAAAATGATTTTGATATTACCTATGGATACAATTTATCAACAAATAATATTAATAAAAAAAATAGTATTCAATCAAATCTAAAAAATATAAAAAATTTAAAAAAATTAATTATTAATAAAAAATATTTTAGCATTATTCATTGTGCTGGAGAAACAAATATAGAAAAATGTCAGAAATATCCGAAATATTCTTTAAAAGTTAATTATAAATTTCCTAAAATCTTAGCTGATTTAGCAAAACAATATAATTCTACTATTGTTTTTATTAGTTCAGATCATTTGTTTGATGGAAAAAAGAGCTACTACGGTGAGAAGTCATTTACCAAGCATTTAAATAATTATGCATTAGCAAAAATAAAATCTGAAAATTATATAAAACAAAAAATGAAAAAGTTTTTAATTATTAGGACAAATTTTTTTGGTTATCAAAAACAAAAAAATAGAAAAAATTTCTTTAATTTTATTTATAACAACCTTGTTAAAAAAAAAAAAATTAGTTTATTTTATGATGTTTATTATACTCCCATTCATATTATAACATTATGTAATATTATTCATAAATTGTTAAATAATAAAAAATATGGTACTTACAATATATCGTCAGATGAAAGAATTAGTAAATATGAGTTTGGTCTTTACATTTGTGAACAGTTTAAATTTGATAAAAAACTTATAAGAAAAATTTCTATTCAGGAAAAGAATTTGGTTAAAAGACCTAATGACATGAGTCTTTGTAACAAAAAAATTAAAAGATTTCTTAATATCAAAAAAATCAGTCTTTATAATCAAATGCAAATTCAAAAAAAATTAGAGAATTTATGAATTTAGATCAAAAACTTAAATTTCTCAATTTTATTCAAAATTTAAAATTTGAAAAAAGATTTTTAATTGATTATGCAAATTTAATTTCAGGAACTTTTAAATACCAAAAGAAATTTATAAAAAAAAACGATTTACTGCATTATGAAAAAAATATTTCAGCAGGAATGCCAATTTTAATTCCAGATAAATTAAGTATTTTTAACTACTCAAATAATTCATCATATATTTACAAAAAAAATAATTTTTTAAAATATATGTTTGGATTAAAAAAAAAGGATTATGCCCCATTTAATAGTTTGTCAGCTTATGGTGATATATATTCATATAGTCTATATCCCAAAAAAAAATATTTGAAAATTATTAAAAAAATAAATTTTTATAATAATGATGTTAGAATTAAAATTAAAAAATTAAAATTAAAATATAAAACTGTTGGAGCTTTTCAGACAAGAAATATTCCTCATTTTGGACATGAAAAAATAATTGAATTTTATTTATCAAGAGTGAATCATGTTGTGATAAATCCTTTAATAGGACCAAAAAAAAATGATGATGTGAACCCAAATAAAATATTTTTGGCTTACAAATACTTAAAAAAATATTATAAAGATAAAATTTCATTTTTACCTATTATTGCTAATATGTTTTATGCTGGGCCTAGAGAAGCTATACATCATGGATTGTTGAGAGAATCTTTTGGATTTACACACTTTAGTATAGGACGAGATCATGCAGGTCATGGTAATTATTATCCTTTTTATTTAGCTACAAAAATGGCTAGAAAGAATATGAAAAATTCAAAAATAAAATTACTAACGCATTATGGTAGCTTTTGGCACAAGAAAAGAAAAGAAATTGTTTTATGTAGGAAATTACAAAGTAAAAGATATCTGCAAAATATTTCAGGATCAGAATTTAGGAATTGTCTATATACCAAAAAAATCTATAAATTTGCACGAATTGATTTACAAGATTATTTAATTAAAAATAAATTATTTTAAATGACAAACATTTTAGCCACAATTGGCAATATAACATCTAATAATTCTAGTATTAAAAAAATAATTAAATATACAAATTTTTTTAGACTAAATTTGTCTCATAATAAAATAACCTGGCATGAAAAGGTGTCAAAAAAAATTAAATCTCAATTTAAAGAAACTATAATATTGGTAGATCTTCCAGGAATTAAACCAAGAACAAAAAATGAAAAAATAATTAATATAAAAAAAAATCAGTTAGTTAAATTTCATTATAAAAAAAAATTTAAATTATCAAAATATTTATCAATAGAGCTTTCAAATAAATTACCAAAATCAAAAAAAAATTATTTTACAATATCTGATGGAAAAAGATTTTTTAAAATAGTCAAGAGATCTTCAAATGAAATAATAGGCAAGAGTAATGACAAATTTTTACTAGAACCTGGCCAGGGTTTAAATATTCCTTTTTCTAATTACGATAATAAATTACAAGAAAAAAAATATTTAAATTCTTTAAAAAATTTAAAAAAAATTAAATTTGATGCTATTGGTTTAAGCTTTATTCAAGATGAAAAAATAATTTATAAAATAAAAAAATTATTTCCTTCGAAAAATATAATTTCTAAAATTGAAAATTTTCTTGGGTTAAAAAATTTGGAAAATATTGTAAAGGCTTCAGATGCTATTATGATAGATAGGGGTGACTTGCAAGCAGAATTGGGTCAGTTAAACTTATTTGAAAATGTAAAAAAAATTGTTAATTGTGCTCAAAAGCTAGGCAAGCCAATTATAATGGCAACAGAGAATCTTGGTAGTATGATGGAGAACAATATACCATCTAAAAATGACCTAATATCTATTGGATATTCACAACAAATTAATGTTGATACAATAATGTTAAGCGAGGAAACTGCGATAAATAAAAATTATTTAAAAATAATTAAAACACTTAAAAAAATATTAAAGCCAAAAAAAATAAAAAAAAAAAGATCCTTAGTCTCAGATAAAATTGATAATGTTTTGTGGCAAAGTCTTAAAGATATCAAAAATTGTAAAGTTGTTTTGTTTACGAAGAAAGGATATGTCATAGATAAAATCAGAACAATTAACAAAAAACTTGAATTATTTATTTTTACTGACAATATTAAAATTTACAACCAATCAAAAATTAGAAAAAATTGTAATGGCTGTTTGATTCCTAAGTTTAATAATAAAAATTTAGAAAATTTTACTTACAAGTTCATAAAACATTATAAAAAGGATATATTTATAAACTCAAAAAAAGCTATATTATTAAGGGTAAGTTATCCAAGTAGTGGTATGAGGGCAAATACAATAACAATATTAAATTACAAGAGTTTTTTATAAAACTTAAATGTCAGTTAAAAATAAATTAATAAATACACTTAATTATTTAAAAGATTTAAAAAATAATAAAAAAAATAAATTCTACGAATTAAACAAACAACCCGTATTTTTAATTAGTACCAATAGATCAGGAGCTTCATTGCTTTCATCTATTCTTAGGCAGCATCCAGATGTAATGTCATTAAGTGATCAAGCATTAAATAAAAGCACTTATTCAACAAAAGGACATACAGCAGGATTTGCTGAAGATTTTATCTGGCATGGTTTGGATGATAGAAATAGTGACCATAATAATTTTAAAAAAGAAGGTTTTGTATGGGGACATCCAAAATATTTAAGTAAATTTTATAAAGAAAATTACCAATTCAAAAATTCCTTGGTAAATGAAATTTTTAAATTTAAGACGGAAAAAACTATTTTAATTAAACACCCGTTTTTCTCCTTAAGATTAAAGTTAATAAAAAAAATGTTTCCAAATTCTAAAATTATTTTAAATATTAGATCATATAAAGATTTTATAATTAGCAATAATCACAAACTTAAGAATAGTATTTATAAAAAAGCTTTCATAAATAATTCGCCAGATCTAGGATTACATTGGTTAATCATTAATACAGTTGCGATGTATCAATTAAAAAAGTTTTTTCCACGAAATTATTTGATTTTTTCTCATGAAAAATTTTATGATGAAAATTATAATAATCAGGAATTAATGAATAAAATTACTAATTTTTTAAATATAAACAAATTTGCTTTCTCATTTGAAAAAGTAAACATAAAATATAAGTATAGTAAAAAAATTCATTACGAGTACGATAAAATACCTTCAATAGCAGAAGAAATTGCTGAATTTGAAAAAAATATCTATGATGAAACAAAATAGAAAAAAAATTTCAGGCATTTGGTTTTTTGGATATTCTGGATCTGGCAAATCATATGCAAGTAATTATATTTCAAAAAAAATAAATAAACGTATTATAATTGATGGTGATGACGTTAGATCGAAAGTAAGTTTTGACCTTGGTCACACTATTAAAGACAGAAAAATTCAGTTGAAAAGATTATTGGGAATATCTAAAATATGTATTTTGTCAAATGTTATTCCAATAGTATCAAGTGTTTATATGACTAAAAAGGCCAGCCAAGAGATAAGAAAAAATAAAATTTTATTAATAAAAATTGAAAGAGAAAATAAAATATTAAAAAAATTTAAAATTTATAAAAAAAAAAATAATGTTGTAGGTATCGATATATTTTATGAAAAATTCAAATTTAAAAAAATATTTAATAAAGGTGACTCTCTTTTCAAAAAAGAACTAAATAAGCTAATTAATTTATATAAATTTTAAAACAATGAATTTTTTTTTT
>TARA_B100000686_G_scaffold283301_1_pt1 | contig 15883 bp, 14 predicted proteins | sample TARA_B100000686 | Tara Oceans TARA_B100000686 (sample SAMEA2622733) | marine metagenome | biome: marine biome (ENVO:00000447); feature: marine epipelagic mixed layer (ENVO:xxxxxxxxx); material: "saline water (ENVO:00002010), including plankton (ENVO:xxxxxxxx)" | depth 150 m
AGATAGTGGTGCACTTGGACAAATCATGACTGTAGAAGTGCGTTTATTAGCTAGTTCTATTAATTGGCGCGATCCAGGTAAATCATATCTGCTTGAAAAATCAAGCATGGGTGGTGGAATTACTTCTTGGTTAGCTTGCCATATGTTAGACATGCTTATCTTTATATTAGATGAAAGAGTAACTGAAGTTTCAGCTTTTACAGGAAATAGATATCCTATAAAAATTGACGTCGAAGATACAGCAATTTCAGCAATCAAAACCGAATCAGGAATCCTTGGTTCTGTGCACACAGGATATTCTTTATGTGGTCCTAGCAAATTAGGAGTGAGTGACTTGTACCTAGGAATTAGAGGTACTGAAGGATATGTTAGTATACCTTTTCATTTGCCTGGACAAGACGATTTAGATAATACTCTTTATTTGTATAGTGAGAATCAAAACTGGGTCACAGGTGGGCAAAGAGCAATGACTTATAGCCCATTTTACAAGACTCAATTTGGTAAGTCAGGTGTAGATATGGGTAGTGGAGGATATGGTGGATTTGGTGCAGAAAAGCTTTTTATTGATTTTCTAAATTCAACAAGAAACCAAGCAAAAATTCCAACTCCTATTAAAGATTTAGTTCATATATTAGAAATAGGGGAAGCAATGCGTGAATCTTCAAACTCTGGAAAAGCAATTTCAATTAATAAAACTTAAATTTATTTCAAATATTTGTCAAACCAACTTACCATTCTGTCAAAATAATCTATTAAAAACACATGCCTTCCAGGAGGTTTGTGACAGAAAAATTTAGATGAATCACCTGTTGATTCATATTTGGGTTCAACAATTTTTAATAAATCATTCACACCCTCTTTCGGCATATCTTCATCTTCCAAAGGTGCAATCATCATGAATGGTCTAGGAGCTATACAATTTGCAACTATTTCTCCATGATCAAAATACTTTAATAATCCTGGTACATACATAGAAGAACTATGTCTCTCTGCCATACCTTCATAAATATGCCTATAAGCACTCCCAATGTTTCCACAAATTGTGACACCTACAGCGATTGATGGATCACAAGCCATACTCCACCATGTACCAACTCCTCCTAAAGACATCCCTGTAAGGCCAATACGTTTATGATCAATTGAATCTAAACTACCTAAGACTCTGGCAGCTAATAAAGTTTCTTCTACTTTATATCCTATCTGTGTTCTACCCAATGTAGATAAAAGCTTCGTTTCTTGTTCCCAATGCGCAGTAGTACCTCTCCTATCAGCACTCCCTCTTAAAGTAATAGAAATTGTTCCATAACCCAATCTAGCAAGTTGCCTAGCCCAACCATATAACTGGCCTTCAGTTGGATTAGATCTATGGAATTTCGATTCAGTAATTCCTTCTTTTGTCGCTGCAGTTCCACCCATACATACTACCCCTGGAATTAAAGAATTTTTCTTAGGTTTTGGAATTATAATAATTCCTTCTACCAATTCACCAAAAGAATTATTGTATTCAACTTTATATTCAATTAATCCTTCATTTTCAATAATTTTTCCAGATTCATAAACTACATTAGCAGGAATATTTTCGACACCCAAAATTTCCAAAAGTTTAGTCCTAGTTTCAATAGGTGGAACTGAAACTTTATATGGTGGTTTCAAACCTTTTGGCAAATCATTTTCAGCACTCGGCAACATACCAGAATCATAATTTCTCCCCTTATTTTCAGACATGCGAGTACCTCTAAGTCAATAAAATTTCAGTCCTAGGTAATTGTTTTTCAGTATCAACAATCTTTATAAATTGTTTTAATGCACTTTTTAAATCATTTTGTTTATTAATAATAATGTGATCAAAATTTTTTGATTTTTCAATTTCATTCTTGGCTTCAGAAATTCTTAAATTAAAATTACTTAAAGTGTCACCTTTAGATCTTTTTTTCAATCTAAATTTTAAATCTTCATTACTTTCGGGAGCTATAAAAACCAAAACACTTTGAGGAAATTTGGTCTTAATTGTATCTGCTCCTTGAACATCAGTTTTAACGATTATATCTTTACCTTCAGATAAACCTTGTCTTATTTGATCCTTTGGAACACCATAATAGTTGTCATATACTATCGCCCATTCTAATAAATCATCCGAGTTAATCATACTCCCAAATTGAGTCTTTGATAAAAACAGATAATCAACACCATTTTGTTCTTCTGATCGAAGTGCCCTTGTGGTTGCAGTGATAGCAAAATAGAAATTATCCATAGTTTTTTTTATCTCTGAAACAAGTGAATCTTTTCCTACTCCAGAAGGTCCTGAAATTACAAATAATACGGACGAATTGTTAATAATTTTACTCATTTTTGTGCAAATCTAGAGCATCACAAAGAATCTTTAAAGTATCCCAAAACATAGGGTAAGATACATCTACGGCTTCAGCACCAGTTATTGTTGTAACGCCTTCAGCCATAATACCTGCAATAGCCATAGTCATCGCTATCCTATGATCGCCATGACTAAAACAATGGCCTCCTGTCAATTTTTTACCACCATTTACGACGAAACCATCGTCAGTTGCAATTATATCTGCACCTAAAGAAGAAAGACCTTCAACCGTAGCTAAAATCCTATCTGATTCTTTAAATTTTAACTCTGAAGCATCTTTTACTACGGTTTGGCCTTTAGCAAAACATGCTGCTAAAGCCAAAATAGGTAATTCATCTATAATTCTTGGAACTAGATCACCAGAAATTTCAATATTCGTTAAATCACTAGATTTTACAATAACATCTGCAACAGGTTCATTATTAATTTCACGTTCATTTTCTAAATACAAATTTGCATTCATAGATTTTAAAACATCAATTATTCCCAATCTTGTAGAATTAATTCCTATATTCGTGATTTTTATCTTAGATTCAGGATGAATACAACCCAAAACCATCCAAAATGCTGCAGAACTAATATCTCCTGGAACTGAAATATCCTTTGAAGTTAAATCAGAGGGGTTAACTATCACTTTCAACCCTTCCTGAGCTACATCTCCTCCCATAGCGGACATCATTCTTTCAGTATGATCTCTAGATAATGAAGGTTGTATAATTTCAGATTTTCCTTCAGAGTGTAAAGCAGCTATCATTAAACAGGATTTTACTTGAGCGCTAGATATAGGCATTTCATATTTGATACCTTGCAACTGTTTACCCTGAATAGATAAAGGAGGAAAATCATCTCCATTTTTACTTGAAATATCAGCCCCCATTGAAGATAAAGGTTTTATGATCCTACCCATAGGCCTTTTGATAAGAGACTCATCACCTGTTATTTGACTAGAGAATGGAGAAGCTGAGAGTAATCCAACTATCAATCTCATCGCAGTACCACTATTACCTGCAAAAAGTATCTCAGAAGGCTCCAACATGCCAAATCTTCCCCTCCCATAAACTTCAAAACATTCTTTGGAATTAGTAATTTTACAGTTTGAATGCTCTACAATACTTACACCAAGAGATCGTAAACATCTTAAAATAGATGCCTTATCATCACCTACGCAAATATTACCAACATGAGCTATTCCATTTGCTATAGAATTAAGTAAAAAAGCTCTTTGTGAAATAGATTTGTCTCCTGGAACTGAAATTTCTCCAGAAACATTCTTAGAACTACTAAGTGTGTATTTCATAAAAACCTTATCTAATAAATTATTTTTTTGATCGTTTGAAATATTTCCATTTAGGTTTTTCTTGGGCAGATTCCATCTTAGACATTTTTTCAGCGATCCTACCTCCGACTAACATACTAGTCATAGTAGTTTTAACTGCAGGAATATCGTTTTTATTTGGTGAATCTTCTACGCCTTGTTCCCATTTAGCTCTATCTTCCCAAGAATTAATCAAATCATCAAACAATTCTTCAAAATTACTTTTGTCTATGTTTTCTTTATATTTTAATAAAACATCTATTATTTTTTGCAACCAAACTGTAGTCACTGCTGGGTTTTGTTTAACTAAATCCATTACATGTTCGGGGTCGTTTGAAGCTAAGGTAGCCATTTGTTGGAAATATTCACCAGCAAATTTAGAAATATCATTCCAGCCGGGACTATTAGAGGCACTAGAAACAGAAGCAAAAGATGTTAATTGTGGTAATAATGTTACTCCCAATGAATAAGAATCATGTTCAAATGCATCCATGAAAAGTGGTTTTGCACCTAGTGTCTCCACCATTCGAACAACAGTATTTAGTGCTGATTCACTAGAATTAATCGAGGGCACCAAAACGTAATCGATCTCATCTAAACTAATTAAATTTATTGAATCCTTGCTTGATTGATTATGGTTTACTAAAGGATGTCCTCCAATAAAAGAAACATTTTCTGGCAAATTGTTTTTAGCCCATTCTTGAATTTTAGATTTCACATGCAATAAATCAGTAACAACTGTACCACTGGATATTTTTGTACCAACAGATTCCAAAAAATCCTGAGTTTCAGATAAAGGTAAATCTAATATAATTAAACCTGAGCCTTTCACTGCAGAAGATTCATCAGTGTCAGCAACATCTATAACTCCTAGATCTTTAGCTTGACGCAAAATCTTTCTGTTAGCAGACGTTCCAACTATTTCAGTATTTTTTATTCCAGCTTTTCGCAAACACAAACCTATTGAAGCGCTAACATCCGAAATTCCAACAATTGTAATCTTTTTCATTAATAACCACCTAGTGTTCAATTCAAAATTTGAAAATTATAACTATTAATTTTTATTAAATATTTTCCTGACAAAATCCTTTTCATCATCTAAGGAAAAAATTATTCCATTAAGCTTTGCCACATGAAGCTCATTTAATATTTTACCTATATTAGGTCCTTCAGGAACACCCAATTGAATTAAATCTTTTCCAGATAATTGAATTGACAAATTTTCCAGATCATTCAAATAGATCAAAATAACATCTTTTACATCTGAAAATCCATCAATAATTAAACAAGCTTTTAATACATTTTCATTGATTTTATTTAGCAAAGCAAATAAATCACTATTTCTAATACCTGGTTCAATAAGATTTTTTCGAACATTTTGAAGTTCAAATACTGAATCTATAATATCTAACCAATCTGATTGAAAATTGAATTTGGAGATACATCCATCCAATAATTCTATTGGCGTAGATAGGGCTAATATCGCAAACTTTAATTTCTCAGAAAACTTTGATGATTTAACTTTTTCATCGTCCATTTTGATCAGATTTGCAACATTGATTTTAGCGCCATCAAAAAGATACATCTTTTGATCGTAATTTACGTATTCTTTTAAAGAGAGATGGGCCGTATCTTCGTTTAATATTAACTGTAGCTCGTTTCTAAGTCTATCCGGACTTAAGATATCCAACATATGTAAATCTCGAATCAAAATATTTTTAGTAGAATCTTCAACAGTGAATCCTAATCTACCAGAATATCTAAAAAGTCTAAGTATTCTAGTAGGATCATCTTGGAAACTTTTATCATGTAAAATTTTTATCTTTTTTTCTCTAATGTCATTCTCTCCATCAAAAGGATCAATTAACGTAGAAAATTCACCATCTTCTCCTACAGCAATAGCTATAGAATTCATTGTGAAATCACGTCTATGTAAATCTTGTCTAAAAGTACCTTTTTCAACAATAGGCAATTGTCCTGGAGTAGGATAAGATTCTTGTCTTGAAAAAGCAAAATCAACAATTTCACCTTCAAAATCAATCTTGAATGTCCCAAATTGAGATTCTTGTAATATAGTACCTCCAATTAAATTAGCAAAATATTGTGTATCAGAACTTCCTTCAATCAAAAAATCTAAATCTAATGGAGATCGATTCAACAAAATATCTCGCACTGTACCTCCTACCAAATAAACTGACATACCTGTAGTTTTAACGGCAGATTCAACAGAATTAATTATTTTAAGATGTTGTTCGCTAAGTTTTTTCTTAAATGGGTTAGATTGAGACAATATAAGTCCCTCCAGATTTATCATATAATAACATCTAGAATTTACGGTTTAAATCAATTGTCAGTTAATTTTTTGAGTACATCATCAAACCCGAGTTAAAAATCAACCAATTTTACACATCAAGTATTCTCGGTACCCTACAGTTACCCTATAATATCCTCGTAGATCTTGATCTAATTTTTCCTCACCTGTATCCACAAGAAAACAATTATTTAGAACAGACATAACCTTTGTTTTTGTACTCAAAATAATTATATTCTTCTTTCCGACTATTTGGATGACCTTTGGGCTAATTTGTTGATTACCTCTTCCAAAAATATATCCCTGTTCAGCTATAGGAGATACTAATATTTTGATCTTATAATTTTCATATTTCTTAATGTGTTCAATTATTTCAACTTCGCTTACGTCTAAAGCCAATAATTTCTTATTAAGAACCAGGTCAACACCAAGTAAAGTACTATTAAGTTTCAAATTTTCCATCAAGTTTCGTAAAGTTGAACCAGACCCAACTATATAAATACAATTATCTTCCATTTTTTCGATTACATCTGTTGAAATCGAGTTTAAATCATCAGATTCTGAAATGAGATTTGGAGATTTTGAACTCTGAATGTAATTTCCACTATCTGGTACCTGTAGATATCCATATAACTTTGTAGAAATAATATCTGAACGAAATTCTTCTTCATCAAGATCTATTACTTCTGCTGATTTAACATTTTGAAATTTTTCGCTTAAAAACAAACTGGTTAAATAACCAGATAATCTAGGGTTAAGTCCAAAAACACTTGAATGCATCTTAACACCAGATGGAATACCTACAACCGTGCATGTTTCTCCTACTATATCTTGTATGTCTCTGGCCGTGCCATCCCCTCCGGAAAAAAGAATTAAATCAACTTCCATCTGGGTCATAATTTCCGCAGCTTCTTGAGTATTTTTTTTCGTTGTTCTCCCAGAAATAATTTCTCCAATTACTTTGGGATTGAAACCACTCTTTTCAGCAGCATCTTGTCCCATTTCAGATGGGAATGTAATTAATTCAATATCATTTTTAATAGATTTAAGTTCATTTAATGCTTGTAAAGTACGAAAATTAGACTCAAATACTCCACCTTTTTTTAATGCATCTTCAACAGTAACTGAGCCGTCACTACCTTTTAAACCAACTTTACCTCCAACTCCAGCAATTGGATTAATTATCAAACCAAGTTTTTTAACCATGATTTACCTTGTAAAGAAAATACTACCCTAATTTGTTAAGAAAATCTTTTGACTTATCTACTAACCAAAAGGGTGACCAGAAATGAATTACAAACTTGACACCTAAATCTAAATAATGATTCACATTGTCTAGGGTTACTAAAGTGCCCGGGTTCTTTCCTGAAGCGCTAATTTTTTTCAAAGTATCTGAAACTACACTTTGAACCTCAGGATGATTAGGTTCACCCAAATATCCCATAGTTTGTGCTAAATCACCTGGTGCTACAAAAAAAACATCTATATCATCAACCTTTAAAATTTCATCAAGATTTTCTATCGCAATAACATCTTCAATCAAAACTATTACCATAGTTTCATTATTAGCATTATTAAAATAATTTTTTACCCCTAAACCCTGTCTACTTGTATAACTACCTCTATTACCTTTTGGATAAAATTTTGCTGCCTGAACAACTTGATTAGCTTCTTCAAAAGTATTTACATGAGGTACTACAACACCCTGAGCACCTAAGTCTAGAACACGATAAATGAGACCCGGTTCATTTTGATTTATTCTGATAATGGAATTTTTATTCCATAAATCACAAGCCCTAGTAATATCAGGAATATCTCCAAAATCAATTGGTCCATGTTCAGCTTCCATCCAAATACAATCAAAATCAGTGGTACCGAACATTTCAGCAATATCTGAATTCATGTACCCACCTACACAAGAAACTATTCCCCCATTTTCCAATTTTCTTTTTGCTTGATTTACTCGTAAATTAACCACTAGAACTCCTTAACTCATGTTTTTGAAAAGATTTCACTTGTAACATTAACACAAAAACTATAATAGACAAAATTGCTATAAATGAAAATGAAATTGGCCATCCAAATTCAGGTTTAAAATTGTCAAAAAACAAGCCTAAAATTATAGGACCTAACAATCCTCCAAAAAGACCTATAGATGCCTGTGCCGCAATAGCATCTCCCAAACGATGCCTTCCTTTTGTTTCATTAATTACCGTTGAATAAATAGGTGAACCTCCTGAAATGCACAATGAAAATATTAATAAAACAACAAATTTTACGGCAATTGGAACACCGTCAAACCAACCTAAAATTAAGCAAGAAAATATAGATGCTAAAGAGATTGCCATAATCGTATTTGATCTACCAAAAAAATCAGAAACCATCCCAGCAGCAATGGGGCCAAATCCTCCAAAAATCAGAATCAATCCAGCAGCAATTGAAGAAAAATCACTTGAAAAATCTTCACTAATTCCATGCAATAGAAGCATTCCAAAAATGAAATACGGTAACCAAGACCTAACCGCATATAAAATAAGAGCATGTAAGGAATAACTTAGTGATATATTTCTAATAATTAAGTTTTTCAAAGCTATTATAATTGAACTTTTACCAGCAAGTTCTGAAGCATCATCTCTAGAACTGATATTTTTAGTTAAAATAAATAAAAGAGGGAAACTAAAAATTGCTAAAAATGCCAAAATATAATACGCATCTGTCCAATAAAAATAACTCATCAACACTCCTGAAAAAGCTAGAGAAAAACTGTGTCCCATATATTGAGCAGTAACAAAAATGCCAACAGCAAAGCCTCGATAATTTTTTTCAACAGATTGAGCAATTAACCTCAAACCACACATATAACTAGCTGCTAATCCAGCTCCAGCTAAAGATCTTACAAAAACAGATAAAAGTATACTTGAATATATTGCTGGAAAAATCAAATGGCAAATTACTGAAATTAAAACTGAAAACAACATGATAGGTTTAGTTCCAAGTTTATCTGATAACGGAACTATAAATAATGCAGATAGAAGGTAACCCACTAAATATGAAGAATAAATTGCACCCGTTTGCGTTTTATTTAAACCCAGTTCAATTTCTATAGTAGGAAATGCAGCTACTAAAGACTCTGAAGTTAATAACATAAAAAAAAGAACTAGGCCTATTCCTAAAACCTTAATCCTTGATAAAGACTGACTAAAATCACCCTGCATCGACATCACATCCTTTTAAAGAAAAAATTCTCATCAAATACTTACACAATATCTTCATGTTTGGCCTATTTTTGAATTCATCAATATAATTTAAATACTCATCATGCAAATTGTTACATAAATTGGAATTATAATAACCATATAAAATATATGTTTGTTATTACGTAATGGTTTAAAATTTATATCTATTATGTTTAAAAACTTAAATCGATGAAAGGAGGTAATAAATTCACATGAAAAATAATGAAAAGTTCAATTTCAATTTGACTTCACTTTCAAATTGTGGTGGTTGAGCCTCTAAATTTAGTCAATCAGACTTAGCTCAAGTTTTGAGTCAAATCCAAGAGTTTTCAAATAAAGATCCAAATATTATTGTAGGCATATCAGATGGAGATGATGCTGGTGTTTATAAAATTAATGATGAACTATCATTAGTAATGTCAGTTGATTTTTTCCCTCCGATTGTTGACGATCCTTTCATTTTTGGAGAAATTTCTGCTTGTAACGCAGTTAGTGATATTTATGCAATGGGAGGCATTCCTATCATAGGAGTCAATATCGTAAATTACCCTAAAGATGTTGATAAAAAATTCTTGGTTGAAATAATTAAAGGAGCTACAAGTAAAGCTAATGAATCAGGATTTTCAATTATTGGTGGCCATACTATAGTTGACCAAGAACCTAAATTTGGAATGGCAATCACTGGATTAGTTAAAACAGGTGAGGAAATCACTATAAGTAATGCAAACCCTGGAGACCATTTAATACTTACTAAACCAATTGGTTCAGGAATAATCACAACCGCCTCAAAGGGAAAAAACTTTTCAGAATCAGTATTGAGCAATGCAATCAATCATATGACTCAATTAAATCATCAAGCTTCACATATAATGACATCTTTAAAAGCAAATGCTTGTGTAGATATTTCTGGCTATGGACTAATAGGCCATACTATAGAAATTCTTAATGCTAGTAATTTATCTGGTATCATCCATTCTTCAGAAATTCCCATAATGCAAGGGGTTTTTGACCTCGCAAAAAAAGACATGATTCCAAACGGTACAAAAGAAAATTTTAAATATTCAGAGCAACATACCAAATGGGATAAAAACATCCAAAAATACGAAAAATTAGTTTATTGTGATGCCCAAACATCTGGTGGTTTATTAATCTCAATTAATAAAGAAAAATCAAATTTATTACTTAATCAACTTCATTTAGCTGGAATTAAAGATTCAGCTATAATTGGTGAAGTCACCGAAAACCAAAATACTAAATTGATTATTAAATAAAATATTTACAGAAATAGAGCGTCCATTGTCTAAAAATCAAACTGTGAATCAAATTTTAAAACAAATAGTCTTAAATGGAATTCAATCTGCAAATTTTTCTGATTCATTAAAAAGTAGTTCATCTTTTGATGTACAAATTGAAAAAACAAAATCACAAAAAAATGGAGACTATGCCACAAGTATTTCGTTAAAACTTTCAAAAATTCTTAATAAGAATCCTATGGAAATTGCAACAAGTATATCTAATGCAATTGAGACTAAAGGTATTATCAAAAATATTGAAGTAGCAAAACCAGGGTTCATTAATTTCTTCTTGAGTGAAAAATGGCTTATAGGAAATATAGAAAATATTTTGTCAGAAGGATCAAATTACGGGAATTCCAATATAGGTAAAAATTCTAAAATTCAAATAGAATTTGTTAGTGTTAATCCTACAGGCCCAATACATATCGGACATGCTAGAGGAGCAATACTAGGAAGTGTCTTAGCAAATATACTGAAAACAAATGGATATGATGTATTTAAAGAATATTATATTAATGATGCTGGTAATCAGATAGAAAAATTTTATGAGAGTGTCTATGCAAGATACCTGCAAAATAAAAAAATCCAAGCTTCGATGCCAGAAGATGGATATCAAGGTGAATATATCAGAGAAATCGCGAAAGAAATTTCAAAATCATTTAATGAAAAAGACATACCTTCAGATAAAAAAAATGCTAAATTATTTATAGGTGAAGCAGCTCTCAACTTAATGATAGAAAATATTAAAAATGATCTAGAATCATTGAAAGTTTTTTACGACAACTGGTTCAGCGAAAAATCACTTTTAAATGATGGGATATTCTCTGAAGCTTTAGATTTCTTAAACAATAAAAATCTAACAAAAACAAAAGATGGAGCAAAATGGTTCACTTCCACAAAGTTTGGAGACACAAAGGACAAGGTATTAATTAGAAGTAACGGAACTCCTACATATTTTGGGACAGATGTTGCATACCATTATAGTAAACTATTAAAAAGAAATTTCGATCAAATTATTGATATTTGGGGTGCAGATCACCAAGGGCATGTGCCTTTTATGAAATCCATGATGCCTGCGTTAAATGTTGACCAAGAACGATTAAAAATCCTTATATATCAGTTGGTAACAATTAAAAAAGGTTCTGCTGCAATAAGATTATCAAAGAGAAAAGGAGAAATTGTAACGTTAAAAGATTTAATTGAGGAAGTTGGAGTAGACGTATGTAGATATTTCTTTATTTCTAAATCACCAGAAAGCCAAATGGAATTTGACCTTGATTATGCTAAAAATGAATCTAAAGAAAACCCTGTCTATTATATCCAATATGCTCATGCAAGAATTTGCAGCATTTTAGAAGTTGCTAAAGAAACAAAAATTCAATTCAACGATTGTGATCTTTCATTACTATCTCATGAATCTGAAATTGATTTAATTAACAAAATGATTCTACTCCCTGATCTAATGCAGAATATAGCTTCGAATCTCTCTCCACACCATCTACCCCACTACACATTAGATTTAGCAAATAGCTTCCACGTCTTTTATCAAAACTGCAGAGTAATCTCAGAAGACAAAAACGATTTTGAAATTTCAAAGTCTAGGTTAAAACTAATTAGTGCAACAAAAATAGTTCTTGCAAAATGCCTTGAAATAATGGGGATGGACGCACCTCAAGCAATGTAAATTACAATCCATTTGCTAAATATCTTTTCCCTTTGTTAACGTAATCTTCCACTGTATGGTCAATCAAGTCCAAATGTTTAGACTGTATATCACCTCTAACTCTACCTGGAGAACCAACAACTAAAGAACCAGATGGTATTTCTGTGTTTTCTAATAACATGGAAGAAGATCCAACCAAACTCTCTGTTCCAATTTTTACTCCATCATTTAATACAGCACCATTACCTATTAAGCAACGAGTCTCAATGATTGCCGCATGACATAAAACTCTATGACCTATAACGACATTATCACCAATTAAAACATCTGAATCACCATGAACGACAGAGTTATCTTGAATACATGTGAATTTTCCAATTTTGATCGCACCCATATCTGCTCGAATAACAGTTCCAGGCCAAATACTACTCCCAGGTCCAATTTCAACATCACCAATCACGTAAGCAAATTCACTAACAAAAGCGGAATCATGAATTTTAGGCATAACTCCATCCAAAGCTCTAATCATTTAATTCTCCTATTGAAACTAAATCAGATAAATTATTGATATCTTTAATCATATATTATAGGCTCCAAATCTGGAGATTGATCACCATAATCATCTAGATCAATTAAAAATACAGGATATCCTTTTACATTACCTATGGATCGTTGTCTATCTTTAATATCAAGCTTTGAACAATCTCTTAATTGCTGAGAAGGTAAAAGATAAGTATAAACTTTCAAATTTCTTAACGGGGAATCAATAAATGGTTCAAACAATTCACCTACATTTAGTAATCTTTGACTTAATTCATCTCCTCCAGCTAATGCCCAAATATCAAGATCATGAAAATTTATAGTAGAATCTGGAAAATCATTACCAATTAAATCATCAGCAGTAAGCTCTGAAATCAAACCTATTTCAGCCCAAGAAGTATCTAAAGGTTTAATTATTCCATTTTGTATTGCTGTAATATATCTCTTTGCATTATCTGTATAAATCACTTGTTCATTTCTGATTACATACTCTTGAAAAGGCATAAATGAAAGCCATGATTCTAAAGGCTCCATATTGTTTCCATTTCTTTCAAAAATTTCGAAAATTTTGGCTATTACCCATAAATCCATATCTTCTATAATTGTGAAATTTGTAGCATTAAGAATATACCTCGCCCATTTCACAAATCTATAAGTCTCATTCAATGAATATGGAGGGTTAACCATTGTAAAACTTTGATGCCAAGAAATTGCATTCCTAATTCTAGACTCCACATTAGTTTCAATATTCAATTCTTTAATTCTATGGGTATTTTTCCAATCAACTAAATCATCTTCTGAAGATTTAATTTTTTCATTAAAATCATTAATATATTCATAACATCTTTTGAGAGTTCTCTGATGTCCTTTGTTTTCTAACCAATCTTTAATTACATTGACATCTACTCCAAGTAAGACCATTAAATTAATTTGATTGCGTATTCTATTTGGTAATCTCTTAACTGTCATTCAAATCACAAACCTATGGTTAAAATAAATATCTTTTATTCAAAATACTATCTTTAATAGTTAATTAATAATATTTTCTATTCAATAATATACTTATAACTATTATAATTCAATTATTTTAGTAGAATACATTGAATTCAAATGTTAAAATTATCCAAATAAGGGGATCGTTTTGAACATCTTTTTTAATTCCTCAACAACAATAATGAGTACTCTATTATTATTTTTTGTTTTATCTTGCAATACAACTACTACTGAAAATACCAAAACAGAAACAACTACAGAGCACTCCAATAAAGAAGTATCCAAAGAGATTCCTGCAGAACCAACTGCAATACCTCCAGACCCTTTGTTTGATTATATGAATGGAATAAGATATTTAAATGCACGTGAATACGATGATGCTATTGCAAAATTATCCATAGTAATTAGATTAATACCCGATTTCGAGCTACCTTATAATTACAGAGGTGTTGCTTATTACCAGAATGAACAAAAACAACTTGCTTTAGAAGATTTCAGTAAAGCAATTGAACTAAATCCTGATCTAGCAATTGCATATAGAAATCGTGGAATATTACATATTGATGCTGGAGACAACCAAAAAGCTATAAGTGACTTAAGTTCTGCGAAGTTAATTTATGAAAAAGAAAACGACAAAAATTCTGCTGAAAAAATGTCTCAATTAATAAATACATTAAACTAATTTATTATCACTTATAGCTACGAAATCACCATCTTTTGATACTTTTGGTACAGTTGTTGGTACAGAACTGTTAAATTTTACTTCTTCTTCTAAATCCATCAACACATAAGCAGGGCTTCCAAGTTCAATCTTCACAATGTCCTCTTGCTTAGTAGATTCAATATATTGGCCTAATGCTTGACTTGGTAGCAGATACCTCTTTAAATCCATAGCTTCAGCAAACCCGAACAAATAATCCGCCAATGTTTGCCTAGCCTTAAATTTCAAGTTAGGTACTTGGTAGTCCTCCCAGGAGCTAGCTTCTTTCTCCCAAGCTCCCTCTTTCAATGCTGTTCTCAGTGCTTGCTTCTGTATATTAAGCATATGTATATCTTCAACAGAATTATCCTCCAATAATGCAAACTCAATGGTTACAGCAACATCTTTATCAAATGCACTTAATTCCTTAACTGAGCCTTTATTTACTGCGCTTAAATACTCCTGGTAATAATGCTCATTCATATAAGGAGCATAGGAAATCCAATCAACTAAGTCCTGGTTATCAAGACTGAGACGATCTCTCCGCTCAAATGCTTTAGCAATAACCCATAAATCAATATCTAGGGCTAGAGCTGAACCCATGTTATTAAGTACAAAGTTAGCACATTTAACGTAACGGAATGTCTCAGGAGCAATCTCACCTTCACCTTCCACGACATGCCTGTCTATCCACCTTGTAGAGCGAAGTATTCTAGGTTGATGCATAATCGAATTTGCCATTGTAAACTGTGTTGGACCTGATACTCCGACAGCTTCAATTAGTTTTGCCTGTGAACCCCAATCCACCGGTTCATCAATCGCACTAGTTTTAATACCCGAAATCTTATCAATCCACCGCTTAGCAGTTGTCCTGTCGAGCTTATGCCCTAAAGCCTTCTGAACATTATCAATAAGCTGACTCTTAATATCCCAATTGTAATTGAACTCTTGTCCGATATAATTATTTTGGATCAAATCCTTAATATCGTCATGGAGTTTGATAGCTTTAGGATAAGCATGCTTACCGAAAATTTCTCTGCCAAACTCAAACTTCCTTTTAAATTGTTTCTTTAATTTTTTCTTATTAACCATTATTTGTCGAGTTCAATAGCTTTAGACCATGTCCATCCTTCTTCGCCTGTTTCTATCAATCTTATTTGCACTAATGTAATCGTATATGGTTTAGGTATCCCGTCTTTGGAATTTAAAAGGACGTAAAAACATCTAGCCTCATCAATAATTTCAACTTTTGTGCCAGTCTGTAATTGAGCACCTTCAGATTCAGTAATTAAACAATGTTCCACTTTTTGATGATTCTGGCCAGTATAATTAATAATGCGTTTATATTCAAAAGATGGCCATAATAACAATGGTAAATCAACAAATAAATCTAAATTAGAATTTGATGGCTTCGGATTAAGATTTTGAACAGGTGTTTTCAATATGCCAGTAGAAACAG
>TARA_B100000686_G_scaffold99119_1_pt1 | contig 15861 bp, 11 predicted proteins | sample TARA_B100000686 | Tara Oceans TARA_B100000686 (sample SAMEA2622733) | marine metagenome | biome: marine biome (ENVO:00000447); feature: marine epipelagic mixed layer (ENVO:xxxxxxxxx); material: "saline water (ENVO:00002010), including plankton (ENVO:xxxxxxxx)" | depth 150 m
ACTTTTCATCAAAAAGTGCCTGGCCGGATCGGGGTGCACAACTAGCACACAAAATGGTCTGAATAACTTCGGTCGCTATATGTTGAGACGCCTCATTGTTCCTAGGTCCCGAGCATATATTTTAGCGTGCGATTGTTCTTTATTTCCGGTTTTGTTATTAGTGCCGATACAGCAAGGCATGCGAACACCGTCCGAATTGTTCAATTGCGGCGAGTCAAGGAAACCGATTTAAGCGTTCACAATAACGTTACGTGTCAAGTAGCGATTCTTGCCCAGGCTTGCAGAACAATGTGTTGTCGATAAGTACTAAATCCAGTTCGGTTGATGTCAACATTTCGAGTCCGACTCGGCAGAAATTCAGGATCGGTTCGCCGCCTGGGTTAAATGAGGTATTTAAGAGGATAGGGATGCCGGACAGTCGTTCAAATTCTTTCAATACGCGGTGAAGCCACGGATTGTGATCCTGGCGAATAGTTTGGACACGGGCGCTGCCGTCTACGTGCGTTATAGATGGGAGTTGTTCGCGATATTCAGACCGTGTATGACAGATTACCGACATGTATGGAATATCGACTTTCGTGGTGAAGTAATTAGACACATCTTCTGCGGTAACTACGGGAGCAAATGGTCGGTACCACTCGCGATGCTTCACTTTGTCATTTAATAATGTTCTCATTTTCGAATGTAAGGGGTTGCACAAAATTGATCGATTTCCGAGCGCACGCGGACCTACTTCATACCTTCCTTTAATTATTCCGATTAGTTTGTTCGCATAGATCAAACGGGAGACGACGCGAGGAATGTCGTCAGGTGGAAGATCCTTGTGAGGATGATGGTGCTTCAGGCTAGCAAGGTCAGCCAGATCGAATGCTTCCGTTCCAAGATAAGGAGAAAACACCCGTTTCGCCCCTGAGAATGTCTGCGCTGTTGACTGAAAGTGTGCATAAAGACCAGCGCCAGCAGACAGGCCGCAGTCTGTTGGATTTGGTACAAAGTGGCACTCTTGGAATAGGTTTTCTTCTTCTATGCGGTAATTGGTAATCCCGTTTAATGCGCAACCACCGACGACGCACAGGTTCCGGCTAAGGTTTCGGTAGTTTGTCAATAGATCGATGACTTCCGTAGTCCATGCATGCTGCACAGTCTGCGCTAAATCTTGTGACAATTTATGCTCAGGTCCGGGAAGGCGTAGTTCGTATTCTTGTGGGCCGAGTATCTTTTTGATTGTGCGCCGAACGCTTTTGTGTGAATCCCATTCGATTGGCTTTAGAAACGGACGCAACTCTGGTATGTCTTCGAGTCCTACGGGGTTTATGCGGTGAGCTTTGCCGTAGTTATTTAGACCAGTCACTTCGTTTGGTGTTCGTTTAACATACTTTTGAACGTATTTACGGGCAGAGCCTACCCACTCGGGGCGTATGTGACCGTAGGCTGACAACCCCATTGTTTTGCCTGCAGTTGAGCCCGCGACGTCAGGCTGGACCGCCAGAATGTAGCCGAGATTGTTATAACTTTGTCCGAAGCGGAGAGGGTTTTGTTCGATATAGTTCAGACGTCCGTTGGTTCCGTGAAACATCACCGTTTGGCCATCGTTGCCCATGCCGTCATAACTCAAGATCACGGACTCTGCATACGGAGAAGTGTAATAGGCTAGCGCGGCGTGACTAAGGTGATGATCGACATGAAAGGTGTTTGAAAAGACAAAATCATTTTTTTTGAGCAAGGCGAGGGTGTTGTTGTACTCATCTTGTCGCCCCTGGTTTTGTATGGCGACTGCATCAAACGTACGTCCCCATGTTTTCGATATAAGTTCAACAAAAAGAATGAAATCTTCAACATCGACATACTGAAATCCTGATTCGCGTTGACCGGGTTCGAGTGTCAAACAGTGTAGTTTGTATCGTTTTTGGCGAAAATAGCGTTCGGCTTCCATGATTCCATGAACGACACCATCGATAATCAGTGCGACACTTGAATCATGACCCAATGTAATTCCGAGGATGTTCAAACAATGTCTCCTGAAGCCAGAAATCTGCCAAGATTATGGTTAACTACGCAACCGTCGACGGCTAGGTGACGGTTTGCTTGAATTAATGATACGCGTCCGTCAAAACGATCGCCACGAAGTTGAGGTAAATGGATGGGATTAGGGGGACATTTATTGTGGTCGTCAGTAGTTCGGCGATTGCATGAGGACTCTGGTAATCCGGTTCGAGTCAGCTATCTACCTGGTCTGACAGATCTCCTCCGAGGAAAGTTACACGATGTGAGTCGTTCGGTCCGAAACGATATGATTTTTCGCGACAATCCCCGGATCGATTCTCAACAAATCAAGAAGAAACCTCGCGTTTTTATTGCATTTGATAAGGCTGTTATTACGGCATTAAGACTGCTAGGACTGTTAGGGCTTTACGAACGATTCATATTCTGGGTCGTCTGTCTGGTTCGGCATCGGTCAGGAATTTGGTATGCGCATATTGATATGAGTCTTCACAGCTATATGGCACGAGAGACTCCAGACCGGATGGTGTGGAAAGAGGGAGGCCACATCATCGACATTCTTCTCGCCAATTATGGATTGATAGCACGGGACTACCAATGTGAAATGTATTTTTCGTCTAATGAGAAGGCAGCAGTCGATCGCCTACAAGAATCATTGAAACTTTCGGCGGCTTTTGTCGTTATCGAACCTCATTCGAATAGTCAGTGGTTTGGTGATTTGCGCGAGTGGCCCTTTGAGCGATGGGAGCGTGTTGTTGAGTGGGTACGCGATCAAAATTATCCTGTTGTGCAGATTGGCGAAGGGGGCAGTTCTGTTTTGGGAGGCGCGATTGATATCACTGGCCGTACGTCATTTCGAGAGGCTGTGCTGCTTATGCAACGTGCTCGCTTGTTTTTGGGGCAGGAGGGCGGGCTCATGCATGCTGCGAATGCCGTTAACGTTCCAAGTGTGATCGTGTGGGGTGGTCTGACGCTGCCAGAATTTGCTGGATACCGTAAACACACGGTGTTGTGTACGCGCGTCGATTGCGCGCCGTGCGGTCTCTTGGGGAATTGTCCGTATGACAAAAAATGTTTAACTTCTATTGAGCCGAGCGACGTTATTTCCGCCGTTTCAGGAATGTTGGCATCGAGTAAAACCGAGATAGTCTAGGTCAACTGTTCTGAGGATAATCGGTACGTGCCTGTGAAAAGAATGACTGCCGTGGCACAATAGAGAGCCAATCGGATTATATGGAGATTCTTCTTTTTCCGTTTCTTTCGGCGTTTGTGTTGGCCCTCGTACTCGTTCCAGTGTGTCGAAGAGTTGCCTCTTCGGCTGGCAAAGTCGCGCTTCCTACGGCCGATCGTTGGCATCGAAAAGCGACCCCACTATTTGGCGGCGTAGCTATCGCGATAGCGACTATAGCGTGCGCTGTTGGTTTTAGTGACGTGGCCTTATTAGCCGTTCCACTGAGTTGTGGAGCGATTATTTTTTTAGTTGGACTTGCCGATGATATTTTTAGCTTTCGGCCAAATACGAAACTTGTGGTGCAAATCGGTTTGGCGTCGGTATTGTTGTTTTTTGGTTATCGGCTTGATTGGACCGAGTCGCTCACTTTCAGTAGCGTGCTGACAGTGTTGTGGGTGGTCGGTATTACCAATGCATTTAATTTGCTCGACAACATGGATGGATTATGCGCTGGTATTGCGATCATATGCACAAGTGCGTTGCTTTTTGGTTTGTCGCCGATTGATGGAACGTCTACATTAGCCACGACGGCGATATTACTTGCCTCGTTGCTTGGATCTGTGGCTGGGTTTTTGGTTTACAACTTTCATCCCGCATCAATTTTTATGGGGGATAGCGGCAGCATGTTTATTGGCTTCATGTTGTCGGCGTTGACTCTACAACCAGGTCACGGAGACACAACTAGTGGGAGTCTTCTGTCGATTGTCGCTGCGCCACTGTTGTTGCTCCTTGTGCCCATCTTTGATACGACACTCGTAACCGCGTCTCGATTACTTTCCGGGCGGTCAGCTTCGGTAGGTGGGCGGGACCATTCTTCCCATCGACTCGTGGCTATAGGGTTGCCTGAGCGGAAGGCAGTTGGCGTACTGTGGGGGTTGGCGATTCTCGCGGGAACGGTGGGCATGACGGTCCGCTGGATTAGCGAGACGTGGTCTGCATTGCTTGTGTTGTTATTTCTAGTCGGTTTGGTTGTCTTTGCTGTTTACCTGGCCGGGGTTCGTATTTACGATGAAGATGAAATCGATGAGTCTGGGGGCTCAGGGTTCACGCCGGTGGTGTCTGATTTACTACACAAAGTCGCGGCTGCAGAAGTGTTACTCGATTTTGGCTTAGTTTCTATCGCCTACTACGCTGCTTATCGATTCCGATTTCCTGATCCGGTATTTCTTCAGAATTTTCCGATTTTCATGCAGTCTCTCCCGGTTGTTGTGGTCTCACAAATGGCTGTGTTGGCTATCGGTGGTGGTTATAGAGGCGTCTGGCGTTACTTCGGGTTGCACGATGTACTGGCTTTTGGCAGGAATGTCGTTGCTGGTACCGTTCTGGCTCAGTTTGCACTGCTTTATCTCTATCGATTTGAAAGTTACTCTAGAGCCGTATTTGCACTGTATGCGATTTTATTGTTTGTCTTGCTAACCGCATCACGTGCATCGTTTCGGATGATGAGTGAGTTTGCGCATCGTCAGCGAGATAGCGGGCAACGGCTTGTAATTTATGGCGCAGGTGATGGAGGGGCTATGGCTGTGGGACAGCTACTTAAGCAGTCTAATCCTGGCTATCGGATGCTTGGATTTATTGATGATGATCCAAGCAAGACACGGATTCGTCTCCATCGGTACCCTGTTCTTGGTGATTGTCAGCATCTTGTACAACTTATCGGTAGTGGTGATGTCGATACTGTTGTCATCAGTACGCCGAGTATTGACTCTCAGCGTGAACGAACGATTTCGACACTTTGTGCTCAAAATGGTGTCACGCTTTCCTATCTTCGTGTGCATTTTGATGAAATTGTTGGGCGTTCGCAGGGAGACTCGCCATTGGGTTATGTCCGCGGGTCGCGTTCGACGGACTGATTGTCTGGCGCGTTTTGCGACCGTGGCGTAGCAATTCTCTGGCGTTTCTATGACCAGTCTTCGTATTCAAAATAGCTCGGAATATAAAACTCAGAAAAAACAGATAAAGGTACTCCGTGTTATCACACGTCTCAATATCGGCGGCCCTTCTATTCAAGCCGTTTCGTTGACGACTCGGCTGAAAGCATTCGGATACAAGAGCCTTTTGGTCCACGGCACCCTCTCACCTGGTGAGGGCGATATGGCATATCTCCTGGCGAAGGAAGGTGTTGAGGCACTGAAATTTAGGGGTCTTCAACGTTCTGTCAACCCGAAGGCAGAGCTTATTACAGCATATCGGCTCTACAAGGTTTTATGTGACTTTCAGCCCGATATCATTCATACGCATACGGCAAAGGCGGGGGCACTTGGCCGTCTGGTGACGGTGTTTTATAACTGGACCCGTGGCCGCCAGCATTCTGTCCGTATTGTGCATACCTATCATGGTCATGTCTTTGACGGGTACTTCGGAAAACGTTCGACCGCAGTGTTTCTTGGACTTGAACGGTTGTTAGCCAGGTGGACTGATCGAATTATCGCAATTTCACCGCGCATTGCTGATGAGATCGGCAGGCGGTATGCAATTGGTCGCCCGGATCAAGTGTGCTCGATTCGACTTGGGTTTGATCTCGCACCGTTTGTGGGTATTGACGATAGTCAGCGTCGTGCGTCGAGAGAACAACTTGATGTTCCGAATGACACATTGGTCATTACGACGGTCGGAAGACTGACTGAAATCAAGAAGCACGACTTGTTTCTTGAGATGGCACAAAAAGTGTTTTTGAGTCGTCAGGATGTTCTTTTCTTGATTGTTGGAGATGGTGAATTACGTGAGGAACTGGAGTCGATGGCCGGAGTATTGGGGTTGAAGGCCGTCGTTCGTTTCTTAGGTTGGCGTCAGGATTTATCCACTATTTACGCTGCAAGCGATTTGTTCGTGTTGACGTCGAGAAACGAGGGAACGCCAGTGGCATTAATCGAAGCGATGGCTTCTGGCCTTCCAGGCGTTAGTACCGACGTCGGAGGAGTTCGTGACGTAATTACAAGTTCGTCTGTTGGCGAGGTTGTTCCGTTTGGTGATGCTGAAGGCCTTGCGCGTTCGGTACTGTCATTGCTTTCTGATAATCAGCCTGAACGACGAGCGATGGGAATGCGCGCACGTGATGCTGTTAGTAAGCGGTTTACGATAGAAAGACTTGTCACGGAGATCGTTGATCTCTATGCCGAATTGATGAATGAAGCATGAGGTGACCGAATGAGCCTGTCTCCAGAAGCTTGTTAGGCTACGGAAACGGATCACTTATAAGAAATTGTTCTCCGTTGCTATCGTGACCTGTTATTTCTCCCATCATGACCCCGAGTTGTCGCTGATCGTTACTGTTGGGATCGACCGAGGATGGTATCCATGTGGGGGAAATATTGAAATCCAATTGATGGAAATTGTGATTGCCGTCTGCTGTCAACGGGACAATGACCTGATGCCACAAATCATCTTCAAGCACGATCGTGTTGGTCGTTTGGCCATTTACTTGAATGGCTACGGTTGCGGCTTGTCCGGAAAATCCGGCGGCGGCACGTAACGGTATGCTGACTTGTTCTGTATTTCCTGAAACAAAGAGCGTTGCGTTGCCTCGACTCCACCGATATTCCGTTCCTGCCCGTAAAGGCACGCTCGCCGCTCCACCGACGGTTTCCCAATCGTAGAATCCGTAATCGATATGTGTGAGGTCTACGTCGTTACGGTCTCTGGTCGCTTTAGCGAGTGTGAGAGTCGTGACAATGAGTGCTCCCGTTATGACAATGACGCGAGCTGCGCGAGTATGTTCGCGTGAGGGTCGAGAAGATAGAGCTTGGCTCTCGCCGCTGTGATTGACCTGAGTAGCCATGTTATTGAGGGCGCCTAAAAGCCCCAGAGCGATCCAAAATGGATATCCGACAATCGCGATGATTAGTGGTTGACCAGCCAGGCAGGTCAGTAAAAAACAAATGACACCAGCGAAGGTTCCCGTAAGGAGCCAGTTATTGTTTGGGAGCTTGATGTGATTCCATGATGAGCGGAGAGGTGTGTAGAGTGATAGAACAAATGCGATTAACCCTAACACTCCTAACTCAGTTGCGACTTGGAAGAAATAATTGTGAGTATTCGTCCGCGCGTCAAGGTACGTTGAGTCATTTAGAACGAGAAATTCCGGCGAGCTAAACTGTTCCGATAAAGGATAAAACTGGCTGATACCGACCCCGAAGAGCGGTTCCGATGCCGCCATACGCGTTGCGGTGAGCATTAATTGCCAACGGTGCTCAAGCACTGTTGGTAGGTAGTTCATGACTGCTTCCCAGCGGGAGAGTACAGCGACTGCGATGAGAACTGTAACTCCGAGAGCACTCCACACTAGCTGTTTTCTTTGACTGGTTTCCGACTGTATCAGTTGGAATCCATACAAAGTGATGAGAGTAACAACAGCAGCACCTAAAGCGGCCCGGCTCCCAGATAGAAGCAACATGAGCGTTGTTGCAATGGCACCGGTGAGCCAAAGTGGTGAAAATCGAGACTGTTTTCGTATCCCACCGACGGCTATACCGATGATGAGTACAAAAAATGATCCAGCCGAGGACACCTTTCCCGTAAAGCCAGCCCATCTAGTATCCGATGCGATCATGCTCATAAATGTGCGTGCGACGCCGTACTCTTGCGAATCGGAACTGTCGGTAGTGAATCCGTCCGTGACGGTTTCGAATGTTTGGATGCCAAGAATCGCGCTGAGGACGCTTGCGACACACGCCCCGAGCACCAATGCCGCTGCGACTCTTCGGGCAGTCTGTTTATGCTGGCCAATCGTACTTTCCGTGATGAGCGCCAATAAAATGCCAGTGACAAAAAGGATGGTCGTCGCGATATATTCGAAGCTTGCTGGTCTGACCCAGATTCTGAGGTCTCCGACTTGACCGTGGTAGCCCGTTGCTAGGTAACTGAATACTTGGTTAAAAAATGAAGCCGGATAGTCTTGCCAAAGTTGCTGTGTCACGAGTTGTGCTACACATGAACCGACGACAACGATTAGCAGAAGGTAGAGCCAAGGATGTGTTGGGCTATCGTCGTGTCTGGTTTTTTTTGACACGATACGGTGAAGCATTACTCCTGCGAGAAATGCAAGTACAAAACTTTCACTTGTCCGAACGGGATCCGCGTCCAGTGTACGGTTGATTATGAGGCCGAGGGGTGCTACTACTGCAACTATTAGGAGTCCATATTCGGGTTTCCAGAAAGATACCAAGGCAAGGCCGACAGCAAATATTGTCAAGATTATGTTTGCGTCTGGCGACCAGAGAATAGACTGTGCGAGTATGCAAATGATTACGAGCAGCACTACACGACCAACAAGCGCGATGCTTTTCCAGGACGTTTGAATTACTACCGGTGCCGTCGTCCGACTGGCGGCCACTTGGAGTTAGAGCCTTTCTCCAATAACGGCGTAGTCGAGATGAGTGAACATTAAATCATTCAACTTATCAATATTGTTGTTGAGTGTTGCTACGGCGGTATGAAGATCTGTCACAGATGTCGCATCCAGCACCACATGTTGCAGTTTTGATTCCTCTGGAAATGCAGCACTATAACGAACAGTGGTGCGTTGAAAACCATTTGCAGTCAGCAAATATTTAAGAGTATCTGGATGCAGGGGGCGCACATGGGTGATATCACGAATGTACGCGTCAAAGAATGCAAACCAACAGGCCGGATTAATTGTTTCCAGAATGATTGTCGATCCTGGTCTTAATTTTTGCGATGCTACGGCAAGTAGTCTTACTAGATACTGAGGCTCTAAGTGCTCTACTACCTGTGCGGCAAAGAGTCCTCCAAAAGAATGATCATCTTGTTGCTGCAAAAACGTCAGTGCATCGCCAACGTCTGCGTTGAGACCACGGCTATGGCATTCGTCAACCATTTCGGCGTTGATATCTAGGCCTCTTGCCTGAACTCCTGATTCTCTGAGCAGGTCGAGAAACTCTCCTCGTCCGCAACCGAGGTCTAGTACGTCGCTGGAACCGTGAAAATATGGCAGATACTCGGTGAGTCGAGACCTGATCTCTTCCGGTGCCCCGCGGAAGATATTTTCAAATCCGACGTATGTGAATTCATCAAGTGCATCGTCCAGATGCGTCTGACTATTACTCGAACTGCTTTGTTCTCGCGCGTTGGATGTGGGTGTTAAATGTTCGATCTCTCGACGTATTGTTTGGATTCCATGCTGAAGGTGGCCAATGGAAATACGAAGTTCATCGACATGTTCCAGAAAACGTTGTTCTCTGACGAGAGTTGTTTCCCAGCGTTTTTGAATTTCATCTGAGACTCCGTCGATAGCTCCGACCATGCCTCGTGTCCGTTGTTCCAATGTGTTCGTAAGTGCAGCCACATCCTCATTGATTCGTCGGCCGATCCCACTTGACTCATACAGTTTGGTGTCGATAAATGGCGTCAAATGCTGCACAAATTGAATGAGTCTGGATTGGAATGCTGCGACTTCATCGATATGACTATTGACGAGGGTAATAATTGTTGAGGTAGCTTTTTGAGTTTCTTCTGCATGTGAAACATTACGGTTAATGTGGTCCACTAAAAGCGCATTGAAGCGCTCCTGTTTTTGAAGGATCGGGCCGATGAAGGTCCATACGACACCAGCTATTCGTGCGCGCCAGCCGCCACCTTGAGACGGATCATCATCGGGAACAATTTTCCAATATTTATTGAGAGGAGAGACCTGTGCGTCGTCGAAAGGTGGTGGAGAGTGAGGGAGTTCAGATGGCCGAGCGAGTGATTGGTCTAATTTAGTGAGCGCTTCGTTGTATTTTTGGTCGGCTTCTTCCCGGTTGCGTTTTAATTGAGCAAGCTCATCTTCCGATACCGTACGTTTGAACATGCCGGAGGCTCAGGTTCCGATCACACCGTCGAGCGGACTACTTGCGGTCGCGTACATTTTTTTGGGGATCCGACCGGCTAGATAAGCGAGGCGTCCTGCTTTTACGCTAAGTTTCATGGCTTCTGCCATGTCGACTGGATTATTGGCACCCGCAATACCTGTATTCATCAAGACCCCATCGACTCCAAGTTCCATTGCGATGGCAGCATCTGATGCGGTGCCGACTCCGGCATCGACGATTACTGGAACGCTCGATGCCTCCTTAATAATTTGAATGTTGTTAGGATTCTGAATGCCAAGTCCGGAGCCGATCGGGGCTCCGAGTGGCATTACAGCGGCCGCACCGGCCTCTTCAAGTTTTCGGCAGGTTATTGGATCATCATTCGTGTACGGGAGAACAACAAATCCTTCCGCGACAAGTATTCGGGTTGCTTTAAGTAATGCTTCGTTGTCTGGGAAAAGAGTTTTTTCGTCGCCGATAACTTCAAGTTTTACCCAGTTGGACAACCCGGCTTCTCGGCCAAGGTGTGCGGCCCGAACCGCCTCGTCAGCAGAATAACATCCAGCGGTATTTGGCAAGAGAAAGTACCGACTTGTGTCGATGTGATCGAGTAACGACGCTGCGGAGCGGTCAGAAAGGTTCACCCGTCTGACCGCGACAGTGATCATTTCGGCGCCGGACGCTTCTAGTGCCTGCACCATCTGATCATTTGTGAGGTACTTACCAGAACCAACGATAAGGCGAGAACTGAACGATTTGTCTGCAATTGTGAGGAGATTGTCCGGCATGGTTCTGTTATCCGCCACCAACGAAATTCACAACTTCTATTGCATCACCACTATTCACAATGGTGGAGTCATAATTAGATTTTTTAACAACGTTCATGTTGTGTTCGACTGCAACTCGCCGCCTATCTATGGAAAGATGGGAAAGAAGTCGACCAATCGTTAACGGGCCATCGGTTTTGTACGTTTCACCGTTAAGCACAATGTTCACAATGTTTACAGACTACTTCCGCCTGATCTTGCCGTCAAGATGAAGCCGGTCCTGTTTCGTGAGAGTCCTTAGGCCGGATCCTCAGGTTCTAGAATGTCCGGTGTGACACCGAACGTGCAGAGCAAGTCGGTCGCATGGTTTTGGATGGAATTATCGGCGATGGGTATTTGTGAGTATGAAGTCGTCGGTGTTGTCTCACGGGCGTTAAGCAATTGGTGATAGTCTTCGGCCATCATCTCAAGTCGGTGATGAGATTCCCAATATTGACGCGCTCGCAGACCGAGTTGCCTGCGAAGACTTGCATCGGTAGAGAGGCGTCGCAACGTGATTTCAAGCGAGTGATCCTCATCAAGGATGTCGATCGCAACACCCAGGGGTTGTGCGTTGCCTGTGTTCTTCCAGGGATGCGAGAGAGTCCATGCCCATGGAGTTAGCAGCATTGGCATGTCAAGGTTTAAAGCGAGGTCAGTAGCAATGATGGGTTTGCCCATAGCCAGACAACGGATCATTGATGCAGAGGTTTCACCAGTACTCGGCCAGCGGAGACATAAACACACGTCGGCCGCGGCGAGGTATTGTGGTAACTCTGAATCCGCAACGTAGTCGGTGAACTTAACGAGATGTTCAATGCCGAGCATATGTGCATCCGCCCTGGCGTCGTAGTGCGAGACGGGAGCGCCAACAAGTAATAGTCGAATTAAGGGGTTTGTTCGTTTTAAGTTTTTGATCGCACGAAGAATTTGCGGTACTCGCTTTTCGGGTGTTAGGCCACCGTAGGCTGCGAAGACGACATGTTCGGATGTAAAGCCTAATGTTGCGCGCGTTGACGTTCGCGTTTTCTCGGCAAGTGTTGAGGCAGGGTCTGTGACACCCATGCGTATGGTAGTGATGCGGGACTGCGAATAGCGACGTTTAAGTTCTTCAGCCAATCGCGGGTTATGCACGGAAACTGAACGAGCGACCGTCAGTGGAACGCCTAGCATCGGCCAAAAATATGTAAGGTGTTCCAGGAGTCCTTGCACCCCAAGTTCAGCCACATCGGCAGGGCAGTCTGAATGACTAAATGCAAATTCTTTTCGATACGCATCGTCTCGATTTTGTGACAGCAAAGACCGTGCGCGGGAGTGATGTACATGCCCGTCGTGCAAGACAATGTGTCCTGGGTAATGCGCAAGGTATGGCCACATGTAGTCGTGGCAGGTCGCATTGCCTAATTGATAGATAACGTGCTCGTATGACGCATGTTTCCGTTTCCAGACAAAATCATGTGCGTCGAAGATATTCAGATCACCATCGACACTTGAGTGAAGTTCAGCGCAGTCCGTATAGAGATCAATTTCGTGTTCGCGTGATAGCAGGGGCAGCAGTTCAGCCGTGTAATGTGCGATTCCTGAACGTTGTGGCGGTAGCGGCGAAAAGATGGCTATACGCATATAGTGTTTTTGTTCATTTCATCCGATCCCGAACCATTGCATAGAGTAAAGGGAACATGACTTCATGGTGACCGGTTATTCGATAGCCGCGACCGCCCGGTTGAGTCGGTCTGTCGATGACATTTTGTGAGGGACGATAGTGTTGCAACATGTCAAAGTTTGCTGTCACGATCTTGTGTGGGGTGCCGGTTATGTTTCGTGCAATATTGATTGCTTTTAGAAATACTTCGGGCAGAGTGACGGCAGAACCAAGATTGATATAAAGCCCGCCGTTGTCTAAGTGTGTTACCAGTTGTCCAAGTACGAGAAAATCTCTCATCGCAGCACGCCCAAGAGAACTGCCATCGTCCCCGGGATGCATATGTGCGGTGTCAGCTCCGATGGTTACATGGAGCGTTGTTGGTACTGCGTGGTCATAACATGTTGCGAGGATACTCGGTGCCACGGTGTCGGTCGTTGTTGATAGCAAACAACCGACCGCTTGACCGAGGCCGTAACTTTCTCGGTGTGCAAGTTCGACCGCCTGCCAGTACGCGACAGCTGTATCCGTTGCCATTCCAAACTGACCTTTTTGAAGTCCAGTCGCGACTTCTTCTGAGGTATGCCCATGCGTTGCCAGTTCCCAATCATGAAGTGCGACAGCGCCCGTTCCGGCGAAGCCACTGATATAGCCTCTTTCGATAAGGTCGATGATTAAACGACTCAATCCGACCTTAATCGGATGAGCGCCCATTCCGAGGATGACTCCTCGACCGCGTTCTATCGCTGAGGCCCAGGCGTTTGCGACGGCCTTTAAATCTGAACCTTTTAGCACGGATGGAATCAGAGCGTCGATTGAAGTCCCGTCGGCTGAGTAATTTGTTGGGTCCGCGAGCATGGCTTGCTTGACCTTACTCGGCCGGTTTGCCAGTGGCGTCGTTGTAGCCAAGGAGAGATCAAGTGCGGGGTAAGCAGGTTTATTCACGGGTCGTTCTTTTTTGTTTAATACTTTCGACGAGTCCGGTAGTCGAGAAGCCTGGTAAGAGAGGCACTAGTTCTACGCGTCCGCCTCGTTGTTCGACGACATTTCGTCCGACTACGTCTGAGACGCTGTAATCTGCTCCCTTTACCAATACGTCGGGGTTGACCGCCGTAATTACACGTAGTGGTGTACGTTCTGAAAAAACAGTGACATAGTCAACACAACTTAATGCCGCGAGCAGTTCTGCCCGTTCGTTCTCTCCGATAAGTGGACGGTCATTTCCTTTAAGTCGTTTTACGGATTGGTCACTATTGATACCCACGATTAGGAGGTCACCCAGTGCACGTGCCCGCTGCAGTAGGTGTAAGTGCCCCGTGTGCAGGACATCAAAGCAACCATTCGTAAAGACAACACGAGAGCCGGATTGTCGAGCTTTAACCAACTGACTAAGTAGGGTCGACCGAGAAAGAATTTTTGATCCAGAGGGGGCGAGTGCTCCATGCATCACTCGTTCGAGTGCGTCTCGATCAATAGTGCTAGTACCGACCACGCCAACGACGAGACCAGCGGCTATGTTTGCGCGTCGTGCCGCTTCGGCCAGTGCAGTGCCTTTGAATGCTTCGATGCCCATAACGGCCGTCACAGTATCGCCGGCTCCGGTTACGTCAAACACTTCATGTGTTTGAAACGCAGGAACGTGAGAGTGAGTCACGGTCCTGTTGGTGTAATCGAAAAGGTCCATACCGTTTTGCCCACGGGTTATAAGTACGGCTTTTGCATTAGTAAGTTTTTGAACAGTTTTTGCTCGGGAAGAAAGATCATGCGACGGTCTATTTGTCACTGTGCCACCTGTTGCCTCGATGATTTCTCTTTCATTTGGGGTAAGAATATCTGCGCCACGGTACCGAGCAAAGTTTCGGTCTTTGGGATCAACAAGCACTAATCCCTCATTCTTAGCGAGGCGATTACGTAGTACTAAGTCGAGAATAGATTCGGTCAGTACACCTTTGGCGTAATCCGAACAAATAATGCCGCATGTGTGATGACGTGCACGACGAATGCGTTGTAAAAGTAAGCGTTCGTCTTGTCGCCCGATCGGATTTCGATCTTCTCGATCGACGCGAAGCAGTTGTTGTCCTCTAGCAATGATTCGAAGTTTTCGCGTGGTAGGTCTAGTTTTTGAAACAACGATTGCGTTTGTATCTATTTTGTGCCGAGAGAGTTCCTCTCGTAACCATTTGCCGTCCACATCTTGACCAACTACACCGGCCAACTTTACGTCGTATCCCAAGGAGGCGAGGTTCAGGGCAACGTTCGCAGCGCCGCCTGCCCGATTTACTTCACGTTCCCATTCGAGGACTTGTACCGGCGCTTCGGGGGAGATGCGGGAGACGTCACCCCATACATAGTGATCGCAGATGAGATCGCCGATAACAAGAACCGTTTGAGCGGCCATTAGCAACGTCTATTGTACCGGTCTGTTTGTGGAGAAAGATCTATTTACTATTTTTCAAGAAAATATATCGATCAAATTGTTTTAAGACCAATCGCGGTTTTCAGCGTTTTGCAATGACGTGATGAGACACCACTTTTGTTTATCAGGGAACTTGACGTAGCTATGTGGCGAGCACGTATTCCATGTTTGTTATGAGGATGTCTCTCATGACGGGGATGTCGGGTAATAATCCGGTAATTGATTTCGGAAATAAGCGCTTGGCGAGTCTACTGATATAGAGATCCTCCTTAATTAGTTGGAAGCCAGCATCCGCAATAGCTCGTCTGAGATTGCTAACGGTTACATGGTAGAGCAAGTCGTCGTCTTTGATCTCGCCACGGCGGGCCATTGTAAGAAATGATGATCCGTCAGGAGGCGCTTCAAGCCATGTCGGTTGGTGAGTCGCAATCCAACGGGATGTTGCAAAAGCGGCACGTCTTCCGATTACCAAATGTAGCGGAATAGGTACTTTTAATCGGGGTAGATGCGACCCGTGTGGTGAGAGATAAGGTGCCGTTTGAAGAAACATACGGCCATTGGGTCGCATCACACGTCGGGCTTCACGTAGGTAACCTTCGTAGTCACTTACGTGTTCGATTACCGCATGGGAAAGAATGGTATCAAATGTCTCATTCGGAAATGGGAGATGCGATCCATTCGCTTGAGCAAAGGTAATGTTTGGTGTTTTGAGTTCTGTGGCCAATCGTGTTCCTGCATTATTGAATCGATCGCTTAGATCAATTCCAACGACGTGGTCGGTTTCTTCCGCGACAGAAACGCACATGCCGCCGCCGCCGCAGCCATCATCAAGTACTTGTCCGAGTTTCGTGATCCCTGCTCGCTCAAGGTAGCGTAGAAGTTTTGCGCTTCGCCAGTACTCAAACAAAGCGTAGTGATATTCAGAACGAAAACGAACGGCTGCATGCCGGGCTATG
>TARA_B100000686_G_C16805804_1_pt1 | contig 15835 bp, 12 predicted proteins | sample TARA_B100000686 | Tara Oceans TARA_B100000686 (sample SAMEA2622733) | marine metagenome | biome: marine biome (ENVO:00000447); feature: marine epipelagic mixed layer (ENVO:xxxxxxxxx); material: "saline water (ENVO:00002010), including plankton (ENVO:xxxxxxxx)" | depth 150 m
TTTGTACAATTTCATTTTTTTCATTCAAGCAGAATCGTTTGAATAATTTATCTATAAAATTATTAGTTTGATCTTGATTTCCTTCTTGTTCATCTTCTTTTTTATCTTCATCCAGTGGACGGAGTAAATCTTCATATGATTCATTTGGATAGATTACCGGTGGAATATAATTATAATTTCTTTTTGGATTTCCATTAAGAAGAATACCATTCCAATTATTGATATGGATATGAATATATAGGTTAATTGTATGGACATCTTCTTTATTTTTATTCTTAAAGTATTCAGTTATCTCTTTAACAAAGAAGTATCTTATTTTTGAGAAGTCTACATTTTTTAAGGTTTTTGTTTTTGAGTTCCAGCCAATGGATTTAATAAGCATTGGTTCAATTTTTTTATCACTAATCGTATCGATAAAATTTTGAATTAATAGGTTAAGAGTCGATAGTGTAGTTGATTTTGATGTACCATGTAAATGAATCGAGAAATTAAATAATCTTTCATAGGCTTGATTATTCATAATTTCAGAGAATGGAATTTTTAATTGTTGAAATCGAGGAATTTGAAATGCTTCTTCAAATGACCGTACAGATGAAATATTTTCGTAAGCATAATTGGGTCCTTTTTTTATTAAGAAATTTTTTGTAACCTTTAATTCTTCATTTGTTAGACGATTACAATTAATAACTAAATTATGATTAAATAGAGGTTTATAACTATTCCAATGTTCATTAAGATAGAGTAAGTGTTTATTTTCAACCGTTGTTTGATAATAGTTTTTGATTCTATTTTTAACAAACTCATTCTTTGTGATGTGATTTGAAATATTTATGAATTGTTTATTGAAATTGGGGATATCTTTATAGATTTGTGACTCTGATAGAAGGGATAGGATAGTTATCCAAAAATCGTCTTTTTTATGTAATTGTATCATCTTTTGAAGAATGATTACGATTGTATCAACTGTTTTCATAGAGATATGAGAGGATAGATCCTTTTCAATATCCTTCCATGGAAGAATTCTTTCTGAAAAATCCCATAAATTAATTGCAAATTTTGAATGAATAGGATAAGGTGGATTCGCGGTTTGAATGAAGAATAGGATAAAGAAACAAATAATAAAAATTTCATTTGTTGTTTCTAGATAGTTTTTAAATTCTGTTAATTCATTCTTCAACATTTTTTTATTTTTTTTATTCGTAGTTTTATCTTGAATAGTTAATTCTGATTTAATAAATTTATATTTTGACTTTATTTCAATATTTTTTGGATGTTTATTAAATGATTGATAATCATTGTATCTTATATTAATTAGTTCTTCGGGATCGAATAATTGATAGAGATCGATTATTTTTTGATAATCATATTTATTAAGATCGATGCCAAAAAGAGATGTTATTTTACGAATTCTCTTTTTAATATTAATTTGATGTGCTGTAAGGGCATTTGTTTCATCTAATTCTGTATTAAGGACTTCATTTGTTGAGACAGGCATATTATTTGCAAACCCTTGTAGAGGTGTAAATTCTTCATGGCATAAATATTCTTTGCATATTTTGCATGTAATCATACCATCATGTATCTCATCATCACAATAGACGGTTTTTAATGTATTAAACGCTAATGGATCTTTATCTGACTGAATTAAATAAAGATAGTGTTTACAGAGTAATTTATCATTTGAATTTTTTTCATACAAGAAGTTTTTATTTTCATTAAAATATGGTTCTCTTGAAAAAGTATCAATAAATTTTTGAAGATAATAGTTTCTTTTTGGTATAATATGTAATCCCATAATATAGGCTTTGCTAAGAGTAATCTTTTCTCTAAGAGTAATCGATTTTTGAACGACTTTTACTTTCTGAACAATTTTCCTTTGAACGGATTGATTGTATGAAGAAATATATGTATCAATATTTTTTTTAATTAATTGATTAATAAAGATACGGTTTTCTTTATTTAGAGAGTGATATTGAATATCATAACATAAATATGCCCTTTTAAAATCAGAATAATTATAGATATGATTCTGAATAATAGTAGGGATTGAGTTTAAGAGATTCGTATAACCTTGCAAATTATTGATAAGAGATTCATACAATTGTTCATAGGAAATGTTATTTTTTTCTAATTTATATGAATAAATAAATTGTTTTAAATCATCAGTTGTATTCTTATTATTTGATTGATTGATAATCATTGGAATTATTTTATGATTCATAAATCTATGTTTTAGTGAAAGATGAGAGTATTTATAATCAGATAAAAAGTATAATTCATGCATTGACAAAACATTTCTAAGAAATGTAATATCTAGAAATGTATGGGGTAATAAATAAAACCCTTTTAATGAAAGTCTCTCTTTGGGTCGAATAATTTCTGTTTGTGATTTATTATCTTTCATAAATGAGTAGTATAGTTCATTCATCGTTTGATTCATATCAAATGTTAATTCACCATGAAGACCATTGCATGGAGAAATAATAGAACAGTCTCTTAGATATGTTCCATGATATGAAATTTGTATTGAATCCTTATCTTGTTGATATGGAGAAAATGAATCAAGAATATGTATATATTTGCGATAATGATTATCTTCCTTCATGGAATTCAAGAGTGTATACTTTTGCATAAATTCTTCTTCAAAATTAACAGTGAAGATATCCTTTTCATCAAGTTTTTCAAGAGATTTAAATTCATGATAAATCTTTTTTTGATTCTGAATAATTGGTATTATCCAACGAGGGATTTCATAGGATATTCCATGTTTCATTTTTTGAAGAAAAAGTAATGTATCATCACTATCTTCAATTGGATCGATACCTTTATTAATGTACAAATCAATTAGTTCATTTACAGAGGTAATTAAGTTATAAATAAGTGGTTTATTATTAAAAGCATTAAAGATGGTAATGAGTTCTGTAATCAGGCTTTCTTTTTTTTCTGTTAAGGAGTATATTTTTTCTTCTAATTCTTGAACTAAGATTTCAATCTCTGAACTACTTTTATCTTCTTCTTGCATTTGATCAAAATCAATAATATCATCTATAAAAGCCTCGACTTTTTCAATTTCAAAAATATGATAAGTATCATGATCAATAATTAAATTATCCTTCTCATCATAAAAGAGTATTTCATTATTTTGATTTTCATCTAGAAAATGAATTTCTTTATTATCATAAATAATATCTTTAACAGTAAGTAACTTATCAATTAGATCTTCACCTTCTTCAAAAATGATAATGAATGTAGTATCGACCTCAAAAGAATGAATATGGATATTTTTACTTTTATCAACCTCTTCTGGTATATTTTCATCCTCATGTTGAAAATCAGTATCAATATATTCTTCTTCTATTCGAAAGGTTTCTTCTTCTATTTCCTTTTCAATTTCTTCTTTTACTCCCTCTTCTGTATGGGATTCTTTTTTATTATCTGAATGTTCTTTATTTTGTTTAGATGAAATTATGTTTTGTGGTTCATCCATATTACTTATATATATAAATTAATATTTAAAAATTTAAACAAGAAAATATGTAGTGAATATGGAATTACAATCGTTTATTAATCAAAATGACAATTACCTTGATAAATTAAAAGAGCAAAATGTATATATAAGAAAGTATACTCCATTAAATCTATGTATTACTAAAACATACTATAATAAGGATTATGATTATGAAAAATATCCATGGTTAAAGTATTGTCGGGGAGCGGTTATTAATATTAAAACAAACCGTATTGTATGTATACCACCATGCAAAGCAACAAAAGAAAATAATAATATACAGGAGATTATTGATAATTATGATGAAACAAAAACGTATGAGGCATTACTCGATGGAACAATGATAAATATGTTTTATCATAATGATGAATGGTTTCTTTCAACGCGTAGTAGCATAGGTGGTAGAAATTCATGGGATGGAAAAAAATCATTTAGGGAATTATTTCTAGATGTCCATGGATCCGGGTGGTTTTCTGAGTTAAATAAAAAACAGTGTTATTCTTTTTTATTATCTCATAAAAAAAATAGGAATATATCTCCTATCAATTTTAATCAAATCTTTTTAATTGAATCATATGAATTTACGGATAATGGATTTTATAAGAAAGAGAACGAAGAAATAACAAATATACAGAGTAATTTTAAAATTACAAAAGAATACATACAACACTACAATGGAGAGTTACCATTTTCTATCAAAGGTTTAACAATTAAAACAGAGAATGAAAGAATCAATTGGATTAATCCAAATTTTAAGTATGTGAAGGGATTAAAAATGAATTATAATGATAAGTTTATGAATTATATTTTATTAAGACAAAAAAGACTTCTGAGAGAGTATTTACTATATTTTCCCGAAGAAAGTTATTTATTTGAAGAATATAGAGAAAATTACCATTCAATGAAAAATAAATTATATAATCGATATGTATCCAGGTATATTAAGAAAGAAATAACAAATCATGGGATTGAGTATCCATTCAAACCACATGTAATAAAATTACATCATTATTATCAACAAAGCGGTGAAAAAATAAATACAAAAATTGTATCGGATTACTTTCATAAATTAGATGCGAAGGAAGTTAAATTTATTCAAAATTATTTAAACTAGAGTACATCCTCTGCTTTATCTTTTATTGTAGAAAAGATTTGAATTAATTTATTACAACATTCATTAAATAATTCCACAATAGCTAAGACTTGTTGAGGTTTATTAAGATGATATACTTTATTTTTTTGATTTAATGAAACCGTAAATAGGATAATATCATCAAGTGGATGTTTCTTTTTGTAACCGCATACAGATAAAATGGATGATTCATGGATCATATGTTGTGAAAGATAACTTTGAACTATATTACCAAATGTATCATCCACACCATGAATATTAATTTTAAATATCCCTTCTGCTACTTCATCGAGTGAAAGAATTGATTCTTCTTCTGTTGTTAATTTTGGAAATTCTTCAATCATTTTTTCTAAGGATTCGATGATAATTTGATTGGACAGAATAAAAAGTTCTTTTGAGTTTAAGAAATGAACGGAATCAATTTTAAATGTATAATAGTAGGGTTGAAGATTTTTATCTCTATGATAATATCTTTCTGATTCGCTAATAAAAAGTTCTTTCCCATACTTTTTTTGTTGTGTTTTTGGTATTTTATTTAATTTTATTTTTTCTTCAAGAATCTTATGGAACATTTCTTCATCTTTTTTATAAGAATATGTTGCACAAGAAACAGCTTGCCATTTTGAATCTTCATATGCATAGGAAACACTCGGTACACCAAATATTTCTAAGCTTTGACCAACATCAGCATTTGTTGATTTTAATTCTGTAATAATACAGTAATTATGATCACCTTTGTATTTATAGGGTCTAAATATTTTTATTTTATCTTTCTCAGATAGTTTATTATCTTTATCATAATTATTAAGTACAATTTCATCTGTTGAAGAAAGATCGATATTATTATGTAATGGATATATCTCAAAATCCTTGGTAGTAATAGTTGTAGTTGGTTCTGTATTATTATTTTTTACATTTAAATGGAATAAATATTGTTTCTCATAAGTAAATGGATTAATATAGAGAGGGATTAAACCAATACGATCTGATATAAATTCATTGTGTAGAGGGGATTCATTTTTTTTTATAATAATATCTGAATCTTCAATTGTTGTTCGGAATGCAACCGTAGGAATTGAAGAGAGAAGGACTCTTCTTAGAGCATTAATAATACTTTTATCAAGTCCATTCTCAATATCCCCTTTAATATCAAAAACAAGTTCATTTGGTTTACTTTTAGGATCAAGTTCAATATCAATTGTAGTACTCATTATTTAATTTAATATATAATAAATATATCAAATTTTAAATATGTTTAATTGTAATAATTTTTTTAATCCATATATAAATGGATAATTTGAAGTCAATTATTTATATTAGTAAAAGGTGTCCTTACTGTCGAAAGCTACTTGGCTTATTACAAAATAGGCCTGAATTAAAAGGATCAATACAAATCGTATCTATTGATGATGAACCATTCCCTAAGATTATTAAGAGTGTTCCTTCAATGGTATCAAATGGTGAATTATGGAATGCAGATGAATTATTTGCTGTATTAGAGGGTCGTAAATTAGATTCTCAATCACTTGAACAGAATAAACAACCAACTGAACAGAATACAAAGCAACCTCATCCGGGTCAGAATACAATGCAACCTCATCCGGGTCAGAATACAATGCAACCAGGAGAAAAGGATACTGGACCGATGTTAAATGGATATTCCGAAGATAATTCCTCCTTGGGATATTCTATGTTAGATAATACGATTGATAATTCATTCTATGCATCAAGTGATTTAGTAGATCCAAAAATATCAAATGGGGGAAACAATGGATATATCCCAAAGGGTCAAAAAGAAGAGGCATTTGACAATGATTATGAAAAAATGCTAGCAGAGAGAGGAAATATAGATACAGAAATTAGAAATTAAATGTGCGTAAAAAAAATATAGAAAATAAATATACTACATATAATGCAAGAAAAAGATAAAATATTTGATTCATTTTTAGAAGATATAAAAACAGTATTTCCCGAGTATAAAGAACGTATCAACAATTATTATAATAAATCAAATGAAGAAGAATATAACGAAAAATTTAGTAACGTACTAAGAAATATAAATAAAATTAGTGATAAAATTATTAATAAGAATATAGATGTATTTAATGATGATCCAATTATATTAGAAAATGTATCTTTTAAATTAATATGGACATCTGAAATAACAGATGAAACAAAGAATAATCTATGGAAATATTTACAGACATTCTGTATTATGAATATTAATAATGAATCTTCTAATGAGAAGATTCAAGAAGTTTTAAAACAGATTGAAACAAAAGAAAAAATTAAAGATAAAAAAACATTTGAAAATATGAAAAAATTACAAAAACTTCAAGAAAAATTTGATATTCAGAAGATTGAACAAGTGATCAATGAAAATTCAACTAGTATTAATGATAATTTAGAAGAAATGGATCAAATGTTTCAAGATACAAGTATCGGAAAATTAGCCAAAGAAATTACAGAAGATTTAAATATTGATGAATTAATTCGTAATGGTAATGGTATCGAAGATCTATTTAGTGGAGGTAATATGACAAATATTATGCAAACGATTAGTTCAAAGATGACAAATAGTGAAGGTAATCTTGATACGAAAGACTTAATTAATGAAGCAACGAATATTTGTAATTCTATGCAAGGGAATCCTTTATTTTCTTCTTTAATGGGAATGCAAAGTGATTTATTTAAAAATCAAGAGAAAAGGGAACAAGGGGGACAAAGGGGGCAAAGGGAACAAGAAACCACAAAGAATGTTCAAATAAAGGGACAACACAACCATAATCCTAATCATAATCCAAATGTAACAAAAGAAAGACTTCAAAGAAAATTAAAAGAGAAGAAGAAAGATTTAGTAGTTAATAAAAAAGATTAATTTTTTTTTATAATACTATAATATATGACTCCTCTGTGGATTACAAAGCCTACAATCTTATATGAAAAAAAATATATTTTTGAGGTATTACCAGGAAGACATTTTGATTTTAATCGTAAATTAAATAGTTTATTACGGTTGTCAATATATTATTCAATTTTAACCTATTTATTTGATTCAAAGAAAACGAATATTTTTTATATCCCATTTATAGTATCAATAATAACATTTATTCTAAGTAATCGGTATAGAGAAACATTTATAACAAATCTAAAATCAGAATCAATGAATCATAAAAATTATAACAAAGAAACAATTCAGGAATTAAAAGAAGACTGTAAGATACCTACAAAAAACAATCCTTTTATGAATCCTGAGATCTATGATTACAATACAAAGAGTATGGATAAATCATCATGTTCATCTTATAATAATAAAGGTATTCAGAAATATTCAAATGATATATTTAATAAGGATTTATATCGTGATATAAATGATATTTTTGGAAGGAATAATTCACAGAGGCAATTTTATACTGTTCCAGGTAATTCAATTCCAAACAAACAAGGAGATTTTGCGAAATGGTTATATTCAACACCAAAAACATGTAAAGAGGGGAATGGTTTACAATGTGCTGCAAATATGTTTGGTGTTAATAAAGGACCAATTGATAATTGAACATATTCCAAAAATTAAACATATTTCTAAATAAAATATATTTGAATATATAAATGGCAGAACTAAGTGAAAATGAAATGAATATAAATGGTTATCATGGTGGGTTTTCTTCTGATATAAAAGAAGTACAGCTTCAGAAGTGTTCTGAAAATGATATTGATTATATTTTTTCACTTCAAAATAAAGCATCATTAAGATCAGATCCAGCTGTAATAAATATGGAAATACAACAATCATTTGGTCCAGGAAACTATCATTTAGACAATATGTATGGATGTGATTGTAGTTTAGAAAAAGCACGTGAAGTCCAATTAAATCAACCGATGGTTAATTTTAATGGTGGAAAAGGGTGGATGGGTGAAAATGGATGTTTAATTGATAACGATTCTAAATTAAGAGAAAACAAGGACAAATTAACAAATAAAAGATATATTCATCAATATCCACAATTATTGAACCAAGGATTTTTTGGTAAAGGGGTATTTCATGCTGATAAAGAATCAATGCTTCTTTCAGGGGATATAACCTCAGAAGATAAGGGATGTAATTCACTGAGTGGATCAACGACTTTACCATATTCTTTAACACCAATGATTCAGAAGTTAGAAGAAGAAGTACAGAATACAAAACATATTGTACCCGAAGATTCGATGGATTATTGGGTAAGAGGTGGACTACCTACACGACAAATTGTTCGTAATTTAGATTATATGCGAAGAGTTCAACAAAAAAAATAAAATATTAATACTATAATAAGCATGTCAGATTTTCAAACGATTAATACAACTATTGAAAAAGAACAAAATGAATATTCACTCGGTCCAGGATATTATACTACAAATACTATACAAACAGAAAATAAACCAGTATTCCCATGGGCACCAACTGTCCGTCTTCAAAAGATTGGTGGATCATTATTAGAAAATGTAAATACTATTGATGTTGATTCCGAATTATTAGGATTAAACCGTCACAATTCAAAAGATCCAAATATGCATTATAAACCATCTGAGGAAGAAATTATAAAGTTTATCAATTTAGAAGATGGATTTTTTCATCAAGAAAGTTCATTATTAACTAATCCTCCAAATGAATTACGTGGTCAAGTTAAAAATAGATGGTTTAGTCCTTTTAAGGATCCAATGCTAAATATTATTGAACCTTTTAATCGTATAGGGGAAAACACATATTTAGAAACGATGGATAATGATTCTGATTGTGAATAAATATATAAATTTGATATTTTAATATGTTATATTTTTTTTAAAATGTTCTTTTATTTAGAATGGTATGATAAAAGACCATTTCAATTAACTATTATAAAGGAAAAACCAAATAAAATTTCATTTATCAAATCATTTAGAATCGATAAAGAGGAGCATTTTATTTGTGCAAATATTACGAGTGAATTTCATAATTATTATCCTCCGAATAAGTTAAGGTATACAAAACCTCATTACTTATCTTCTCATTTACAAAAATGTATTCGTAGAATGGATGATATTAAATCAGTCAAAACAGCAAAACACTTCTTTGATGTCGATCAAAATGCTTTTCTAAGAAGATTACCAATTATAATGTTAGAAGATGTAACAATACACGAATCATTTCCTATATTGATATGGTTAATGGTTGCAAAATCAAAGGGGTTTACTTTCAAGATAGAGATGTTAAAATGGTTACTTGGAGTCGTACTCCATTTATCAACATGTAATGAAAAAACGCATTATTTAAATAATGAAATAAATGAACAATCTGTTACACAGAATGATTCTATCTTCCTACAAACATTACGTATACGTAAAAGATATGGTGGAATGAAAGGTGATATGAATATGATTGAATATTATACACAATTAATATCAAACAATAAAGTTAAAATAAATAATAATAGGATAGTAACTATTAAACTCAATATGGAACCATTACATAGAAATGAATGGATTTATCAAGCAAATGATTTTCATTGTAACCGATATATTATTCAAAAAATTAAGAAAGTATGTAATGGATATAGTGAAGCCTATATTAAGGAATTAATATGGAAATTTAGTTCAAGTATTAATCATCGTATATTGAATGAAGATAATAAAAAACAGAAAGAGGATTGGAATAAGATTTCTAAAATTGTAAAAAAAATCCAAAAATCATGTATTTATTATTAATCAACAGTTTAAATAATTAAAGAAATAATTGTATGGATTAATATTATGGATGTAAGAAATTATTTAACAGATAATGTTTTTTTGTGTAAGAATAAACTATTCTATGAATCAAACAATAAGATAAAAGAAGTAAAGAAAAATAATTGGCATCATATTTTAAATGAATTTGGATGGGAAAAATTGCATAAACAATGGATCAAAAAATTAAATAAATTTTTACCAAAACCAATGAAAAATTCATTGTATGGTTGTCTCGATTGTGGATCAGATGGAGATTGTTTATTTGATTCTATATGTTATGCGATTAGTAATAATTGGGGTCAAGAGATGGATACAAAACAATTACGTAGAAATATATCAGAAAAATTAACAAGAGAGAATTATAATAAAATTATTGAATATTATAGGATTTTATACGAAAAAAATGATTTTGAAGAAAACTGGAATCCAAATGAAGTTACCTTTGATATGTTTAAAGAACTATTAATTGAAGGTGGTAACAAGTATTGGGGAGATTTTTTAATTATAAATTTAATTCATGAACATCTTGATATAAATATTATTATACTTAACAGTAATGAAATTAACAATGAATTTTATTATTACCCACTTCTTTATAATTATAATATAGACCTTGACACAATTATATTATTATATGAAGATAATATGCATTTTAAATTAGTAGGGTACTTCGATGGTAATATTATGCAGACAATGTTTAATCAAAAAAATATACCAATTGAGATTTTAAAATTAATTAATCAATTACGATAAATAATAAATAATATTATATATATAAGTTATAATGGAGGTAGGAATATTAAGCGCACTTGTCGGATTTGGCTGGTTATATAATGAAAAGAATAAGAATAATAATCCTATTAATAATGTACTTGATTCAAATATTGCTATTCCAAATGGAGACAATATATATAATTCAGAACACTACAATGTAGTTGATGAAGAAATAAGAACATTAGCAAAAGATAACTTTGAAGCATCACATGAAGAGGATTCAGGAGTTATTAATCATCAAAAATTGGATCGTATTGGTTCAAACCTTAATCAACCATTAAATGAAAGTCTTGAAAGTAAAAGTAAGATGGAAGGATTAAAAGAAGATTTAAGTAAACTTACATACAGTACGGCAGCAGGTGGATATATTCCAAAAAGTGAATTCTTAAAGAATGATCATGGTATTGGAGTATCCCCTTATTTTAAGGGATCTGCACCAACAATAGAGAATTTTGAAAGTTCGCGGACATTAGCGACACATCAAGGTGGAAATGAAAATGAATTTTATCAAGAGAAAAAGGAAATGACTAATTTTTTTCCCTTAGAACAACAACAAGTATTTGGAAATACATTTGGTGAAGGAATTGGTGACCCTAATCGATATGATACTGGTATTCTAAAAACAAATCAATTGCCATTTACACAAGAAAGAATTCAACACATTGACACAAAAAGTGATATGAACCGTAAAATTGGAGAAATGATTGCTGAATCAACAAACATTGATAAATTAAGATCAGAAGATAATCCTAAATTAACCTATAAATCAAAAGTACTGAGTGGAAAAGCAATAAATGAAAGTCGCGGTAAAATTGGAGAAGTTAATAAAAATGATCCTGAAACATTTTATGAAAATAGACCCGAAAGATGGCTAAGAACAACCGGTGCCTTCTTAGAAAAGACACAGCGAGAAGAAACTATTATGAAAGATACAAATCGAGCTTTCTTTAATAAAGGTATGTTGGGTCCTGCAGCCCCCACTATTTTTGAAGGACAAGAAAAAAGAGCAAAAGTCCGTAAACCTTTAAAAAATCAATTATGCAATGATACAGTAAGGAATTTAGGATCTGAAAATCCATTAGTATCAACAGATATTCAACAAGAATCATATTATGCCAGACCAAATGAAAGAGATGTAACAACATTGCGTAATTATCAGAGTAATCTTAAAGGTGGAATAGATGCATTAACATTAGGCATACAAGATCCAATTAAGAAAACAAAAAAACAAACTACATTAACACCTAAACAAAATGGTTTTATGGATAATGGAATTGAAACAATGACTCTTGGTATTCAAGATAATATTCGAAAAACTAAGAAACAAACAACGATTAATAATAAACATAATGGTAACCTTATTGGTGATTATCAAAAGAATCCTTCTGGATATGAACCACCAGAAATTACTACGAAAGATACTCTTATGTTTAATTATACGGGTAGTGCAGGTGGATTTATGAAAGGTAATACAAGTAAGGATAATTATAATAATGCAGAAACAAATCCGACAAAAGAAATAATTGCCCAAGGAAGAGAACCTACATTAAATAATGTAAAATTAGCAAATGGTAAAGAATCAACCAATATTGTAATTAATAAATTAGATTATGATTATATGAATCATTATCAAAGTGGTGTTGAAAAGATATATCAACCGAAGGAAGCAACTATTGGGGATGTTACTACTATGAAAGATAAACTAAACGATGAAAGATTAGCGATTAGAATTGACCCCATTCTTCTAAACCCATTCAGAGAGAATCCATATACTCAATCCTTAGAATCATTTGCATACTAATTCAAAAATTAATATAATATCAAGTTCAAAGGATAAGATCTAATCACACAATAAACGGGTGGTTTCTCAGGAATTTGATATGTCCTAAGTATTGATACTCTTTGGGGAAATCCTCGTCCTGAGAACTTCACGAACATATTACCTTACTAGATTTGATAATTTGTTAACGTTATCATATTAATAACTAAATGCGTATGGATTAAAATGTTAATATTATATATAATGGTAAAATCAAAACGTAAACATAGAAATAGACTACGATCAAAAGTAAAGACAAGACGATCAAAGACAAAACAAACTAGATCAAAAACGAAACAGTCAAGAAGGAGTTCGAAAAGAAAGTATCAAAAACGTATAGGAACTCAACGTAAATCAAAGAATAAACGAGGTGGATTCCTTGGTTTTGGAAAAACTCTCAAAGCGGCGAAAAGTGTCCATAAAAAATGGAAGGGAACAGAGGGAAAGAGGAACTATTTAAAAGATATAGCACATATTAAGACTGGAAGACTAAAAGTAAACACTAAATTATCTTCCCTTAGTGCTGCATGTAAATTAATGGATTCACTTGAAGATGAGAATAATCTCCTTGATCGAGCATGGTGTCAAAGACTAAAAGACGATCGAGGGAATTTTGCAATTAAAGGAACGGTTAAGCTAAGAAATGGCGAAGATTTAATTAAACCAGAAGATCGTAAAGAACAGTCCGAAGGAGGTAAACTTTCCGATAAAGGAATAACATTAAATAAAATAGATTTAAAACTAAATGATTACCGAAACTTAGCAAATATACAAGCGGCTGAGGGGGATGCCACTACTGAGGGGGATGTCAACAGAGAAGGGGCAACTAATACATCTCCACGATTGGTCCCACCAGCTCCAGCATCGGAGCAACCAGGTAATCAGTGGGCGCAGGGGAGGACCTAACACGTCAATCCATAATGAATAATTCTCTTTTTCATGGAAAGTTGTATACTTTTCATAGACTAAATTATTTTTTTTATAATATATTATTAAATAAATGGAAAATAAAGAAACAAAATACCTTACCGGGGATGGAGATGATTTTACCATTTTTTTATTTTCTAAAAAACCAATGAAACCAAATACAGTTAAATTACAATTAAACCCTAACAATAAAGAAATACATATAGGACTTCATATATTTCAAGAATTATTAATGATATTTACATCAGGAGCAAAATACTTATTTACTGAAAACGGAATACTGGATATTACAAGGCTAGAACAAAAGGATATTGATTTAATGAATGAGTATTTTAAAAGTATAGGCTTTACTATCTCTATTGAACTATTTACAATAAGTGAGTATTTAGAAAATATGAAATTACCAAATTATTTTTTAAAACAAGAATTAATTGAAGAAAATACACCATTAGATGCATTTTATTATGAAACAGCATTAAGAGGGATTATTTACCGTATTTCCTTTAATTTCTTAGGAGTATAAAAACAGAAAATAAAATATAATGAATGTAAAATGGAAGAACAAAATGCACCAATATTTACACAAGCCAAGATGGAATATACGAATCAATTAATTGATATTCTAACACCACAATTATTTGATGGTATTAAATCAATCTATGATGAAGCAAAAGTAATACATAATATCAATCAAACAAAATCATTGTTATTTTTATTCCGTTCTTTTTTAGAAAAAGTACCCAGTTGGAGTAATAATATTATTGAATCAGAAACAGAAAGAATTATTAATACTTCCGAGTGTGATTGGTTGGATGAATTAATTACTGCTGTATTTATAAGCCATACGAAAATCTTAACATGTATTGGAGAAAATACAAGTCATAAGAATATAGATCTAATGATTCCAAAAATAATTAATTTCATTCATAAATGTTATATTAATATTGCAAGAGAAATGTGGAAGAATCCTTATTTATACAATGAAAATGTAATTGCATCAGAATATCAAAAAAATATGAGAACATGTGAAGGAATTATTAAAGAATCCATCGAAAATACAATAAGACAGTTATTACCTATTAAAGAAATTCTAAAATCACATCTAAATACATACGAAACGAATAAGAATATGGATAAAAAAATAACAAACCAGGAAATAAGAAGAATGTTATTAGAAGAAATTAAGAATATAGCTTCATTAAATGAAAATAAAGAATTCGTTGAAAATAAAGTATTGAAGGGTGATATTGAATCTGAAACAAAAAGTGAAGATTATCTAGATCATGAAGAAAATGATCAAGAAGAAAATGATCAAGAAGAAAATGATCAAGAGAAGGAAAATAATGAGGAATATGAGAATGAAGATGGAGGAGAAGAAGAAAATGAAAATAGAGAAGAAGAAAATGAAAATAGAGAAGAAGAAAATATGAATAGAAATGAAACCCATACTGAGGAAAAAGATAATATTGTTGAAGGAGATTATGTTTCATTAGATGAAGAAGAGATTCAAAAAAATTGTGATGGTTTAGAAATCAATACAATTAATGAAGATCAAAACGAAAAAAATAATTCGGTTAAATCTGACCATATTGAACAATATGATAATGTTGAAATTATTGATAAAAAAGTAAATGATGATGATAAATCCATTCTAACTAAGTTTATTGAGAAATTAAATAATGAAGAGGAGGTCGAGAAGGATACAAACGAAGAAGAAATTATGAATAAAGGAAATGAAATCAAAAATACAAATGTGATTGAAAACATTGAAGAAATATTATCTCCATTAAGAGAGAAGAATATAGAAGAGAAGAATATAGAAGAAGAGAAGAATATAGAAGAAAAGAAGAATATAGAAGAAAAGAAGAATATAGAACAAAAGAAGAATATAGAACAAAAGGCGAATATAGAACAAAAGGCGAATATAGAACAA
>TARA_B100000686_G_scaffold22028_1_pt1 | contig 15831 bp, 11 predicted proteins | sample TARA_B100000686 | Tara Oceans TARA_B100000686 (sample SAMEA2622733) | marine metagenome | biome: marine biome (ENVO:00000447); feature: marine epipelagic mixed layer (ENVO:xxxxxxxxx); material: "saline water (ENVO:00002010), including plankton (ENVO:xxxxxxxx)" | depth 150 m
CATATATAACAGTTCTGAATTAAAATTATTGGATAACTTTAAAACTACTATTTCTAGTATCACAAAACAATACGGCATTAATGAATTAAGAACTCCTATCTTAGAAAAAACGGAACTGTTTAATAGATCAATTGGCTCAACAACAGAAATAGTCAATAAAGAAATGTATACTTTTGAAGATAAAAATGCTGATTCTCTTAGTCTACGTCCAGAAGGTACAGTTTCATGCGTAAGGTCTGCTTTAGAAAATAATTTAATATTTGATAGAGGAATAAAACGAAAAAAATATTGGTATTATGGTCCAATGTTTAGAAGAGAAAGACCTCAGAAAGGAAGATTTAGACAATTTGATCAATTTGGTATTGAATATTTTGGATTTGATAATATCAACAGTGATTTAGAAATAATTTTTTTTGGAAATAGACTTTTTAATGATGAATGTAAGATAGATGGAATAAAACTACATCTTAATTCTATTGGTAATGAAGAAGACAGATTGGGCTATGGAGAAAAAATAAACAGTTTGTTAAGTAAATTTAAGAAAGAACTTACTGAAGAACAACAAAACACTTTGACACGAAACCCTATTAGGCTTTTAGATGCGAAATCAGAAAAAATTAAAGAAATATTGCAAGATCTTCCTAATCTTGTAGATATTTTATCAACAGAATCTAAAAAACGTTTTGAAAGTTTGATAGAGAAGTTAGAACAATCACATATCAAATATACTCTTGATAATTCTATTGTTAGGGGTCTAGATTACTATAATGATACTGTTTTTGAATGGAAACATGATTCTTTAGGCAGTCAAGATGCTATATGCGCAGGCGGTAGATATGATGGATTGGTTAAAAAAATAGGAGGTGTTGACGTACCTGCAATTGGATTTGCAGCTGGAGTAGAAAGAATTTTAATGATTTTATCAAAACTCAGTCAGAATAACATACAAGAAAATTCTGTTGCAATTATCAATTACTCTACAGAGGATAATTTTGCAGGGCTTGCAATAACAGAATCTCTCCGTAACCAATTTGAGAAGATTAGTTTTTATAGCACTGACTCTTCATCAAATATAGATAAACAATATAAACAGGCTGAGCAAATCAAACCAAAGTATATTTTATTTTTCGGTGATGAAGAAATTAAATCAAATACATATACTATTAAAGATTCAAGGGATAAAGTAAAAAAAGAAAAGATTTCAAAAAATGAACTAATAAAGATTTTTGATAAGATTAATAAATGAGTGACGAATATACAGAAGAAGAAGAGAAACTTTTATCTTGGTTCAAAGATAATTTAAAAAGTATGCTTATAGGATTATTTGCTGGTATCTTCCTTATACTTACATATAAATACTATATTGATTATCAAGACCAGATAACATCAAATCTATCTTTTGAATATGAGACAACTTTAAATAAATATAGAGAAGGTAATGTAGAATACTTATTAGAAAAAGATAAGCAATTATCACAAGACCATCCATCAAATATATATACAAATCTAATAAATCTATATTCAGTAAAAATCTTTGTTAATAATAAAGAAATTGATAAGGCATTTGATAAACTTAATTTTATTATTTCTAATTCATCCTCTCAGCATATTAAGATGATTGCTCAAATACGTAAAACTAGATTGATGATTTCTAATAATCAGCTCAATGAGGCAAAGTCTCTAATAAAAACAATTGATCCATATGAAAAAAACTATATTTTAGTCGAACTCCTAGGTGATATATATTATAAGGATGGTGAAATAGAGCTAGCAAAGCAAAAATATAATGCAGTTCTCAATTTTACTTTAACCCCTAACAAGTTAAAAATCTTGGAAAATAAGATTAATACAATAAAATGAAAAATTTAAAAATATTATATATATGTTTATTCTCTTTGACGTTGTCAAGCTGCGCTTACTATGAAAAAGTTTTTAAGAAAGAGTCAACAGAATTTGAGCCAAAACCAGAAGTATCGACAAATTACATCATAGAAGAACTTTGGTCGATTGATGCAGGAGGAGGAAGAAGTCCGAAGAGTACGGTACTACAACCATCTTTTGATAGTAAAAACAATATTTATACTATTGATTCAGATGGATTAATTAACTCTATTGATTCTCAAACTGGTGATAGAAATTGGTCACAGAATATGAATTTAGATGTTACGTCTGGTATAACTTCTTATAAAGATTTAGTTTTTTTTGGTACAACTGATGGAAAAATTTATGCCATTAAAAGCGATAGACTTAAAGAGAGCGATAATTTATTTAACGTCTATAGCATTCCATTTATTTCTGATTCTTTGCCTGTAAAACCTGAGTGGCATTTTCAGCTTAAAAGTGAATCAATAGCACCTGTGGTAGGTTCATATAATAATATTTTTATCAAAACTAACGATGGAGATACACTAGCTATAGATATTACAGACGGTAGTTTATCGTGGAAAAACATTAGTAACAACATACCGTTATCATTAAGGGGCTCAGGATCTGCATCAGTAGATTATGAGAATATTTATGTAGCTAGGGACGACGGAACCCTAATTTCGTTATTACAGCAATCAGGAAAACTAAATTGGTATATATCTATTTCTGCTAAATCAGGTAGAAATGAACTAGAATCCCTTCGAGATGTTGAGATGTCACCATATGTTGACTCTGGTTTAATATTTGTTGGTTCCTATCAAGGAAACCTAATTGCTGTTGATTCAATCTCAGGGTCCTTATTATGGTCTACCCCAATTTCGGTTGTCTCTAATCTTGACGGTGATGATGAAAGGCTGTTTGTATCCTCTGTAGACGGATATCTACATGCATTGAATAAATATAATGGTGAGACATTATGGAAGACTAAATTAGTTGAAAGAGAGAAGTTATTACAGCCTGTGGTCTTAGAAAATACTGTTATTGTAATGAATGACCAGGGTTATATTTCATTGCTAGATAAATTTAATGGCAAGATTCTTGAATATGAAAAAATTACTGGTGAAATTGACTATCAAATAAGAATACTAAAATCTAACAAAAGTTTTTTTATATTAGAAAAAAATGGTAAGCTTACTGCGTTCAATGTTTTTGAGCGCAAATATGAAGACTCAAGTTTCTTTAGTTGGTAGAACGAATGTGGGGAAATCCCTGCTTTTCAATAAACTTGTTAAATCAAGAAAATCATTAGTTGTTGACTTTGATGGAAGTACTCGTGATATTAATCATGGGATAATTTCTCATAAAGATAAATCTATTGTAATTGAAGACACTGGTGGGTTCCCACAAGATAAAGATAGATATAACAAAGAAGTTGAAGCTCGAATATATCAATCTATCAAGCAAAGCAAACTAGTATTGTTTATGACATCATCAAAAGAAGGATTAACTAATAAAGATTTAGAAATATCACAAATACTTAGAAAACATAATAAAAAAGTCCTATTGGTTATAAATAAATCTGATTTACTTTCTAAAAGAGATAATATAAATACTTTTTATAAGCTTGGCTATAAAGATATTTTTATAATTTCTGCAAAAACGAATGAAGGAATCATAGAATTAGAAAATAAGATTTTTGATATTTTAGAAGGTGAAAATAAAATTTTAGATGAAAATAATTTAAGAATTTCATTTATAGGCAAACCCAATGTTGGAAAATCTACTCTAATTAATAGTTTGATAAAATATGATCGAATGATTACGTCAGAAAATTCTGGAACGACATTAGATTCTGTGGAAATTAAATACAAGTCAAAAAAAAGCTCATTTCTATTATATGATACTGCTGGGATTTTAAAAAAATCAAAAACTAAGAGTATTATACAAAAATTTAGTATTACTCAAACATTATCAACTATTAAGACTACAGATATATGTATACTAGTATTGAGCGCTCAAGATGGGATTACTAAGCAGGATAAATTAATCCTTACTCATATCAAAAAGTATAATAAACCTTTTTTTATTGTCACGAATAAAATTGATGCAATAACAGTCAGTGATTTGAAGAAATTAAAAAAAGATATCGCATACTTTTCAAATATTACAAGTAATGCAGAAATATTCTTTGTTTCTGCTATTAAAAAAAAGAATCTTTCTAAAATCCCAGCTACAATTATAGCAATTTCTAAATTATTGAATAAAAGATACAAGTCTGCAAAATTAACTAAAATTCTCTATGACGCAACTTCTAAACATCAGCCACCAATCTATAATAAAAAAAGACCTAAATTAAAATTTGCACAACAAAGTAGTCTACGTGAACTTATTATTTATATATATGGAAATGGTTTGAGTCATATTTCTCCATCTTATAAAAAATATTTACTTAACTATTTTTCCACAGAATTGAATTTAATAGGACTGCCACTTGAGTTAAAATTTTCACAAAAAAAAGAACCCATTTAGGAATGGGTTCAATTTTTTTAAAAAATACTACTCAGCAGTTTTAGGGCTAATTATATTTTTAACTTCAGAGATTTTATTTGCAGGAAACCCACCTGTTTCAGCATGGTCTCTAATGAGCTGTTCGTTGTCTGCATTGTAAACGCAGTAGACTTTATCACCAGTTACATAACTGTGATCCCATTCAATTCCTGTGCCCATATCCTTTAGGATTCCACAAGATTTTTGTGAAATACCTTTAAGATCGTCTGCACTAAGATCGCCAGCTCCTGGAATTTCTCTTTCTATTACATATTGTGGCATTTTATACCCCTCCAATTTTGTATAACATCTCATTCTCCTATTTATTGATATAACCTTCAAGGAAAAAATGTATTTAATTATTTATATCTGCATCAAGAAATATCATTGGATCAATATAAGTTTGATTGAGCATCATTGACCAATGAACATGAGGTCCTGTTGATATACCTGTTGTTCCAATTCTTCCAATCAAATCGCCTTTTTTAACATATACCCCTTTTTTTACAGAGATTTCATTCAGATGTATGAAAATACTAAGTAATCCTTTTCCATGGTCTATATAAACAAACTTACCATTATAAAAAAAATCTCCTACAATTATAACTTTCCCTGATGAGGGTGCTACAATCGGATCATTCATTTTTGCTGCAATATCCATTCCATTATGATAACGACCTTTTTTTCCATTATAATATCTTTCAGTTCCAAAGACGCCCGTTGTAATTCCTTGTACAGGATAAACAAAATTAGTATCAGGATTATTAGAGGACCATGTTTTTCTATAAGATTTAAGAATATTCTGTTCTTTTATGATTCTTTTAATATCATCCGTTGAAGGTTCGGTATATTTTTTTGAAATTTTTATATATTGTTTTTTAAATTTTTTCTTTTTTAAATAAAAATTTACAGTTTTTTGAGTATTTTGACCTACAATATTTATTGATTGATCTCCGATGGGAGTTTTATAAGGGATACCATATATAAGGTAGAATTTGTTATCAATTTGCTTAGTTAATATTTTTATATCATTTATAAAAACATCATTTCTGTATTGCTGTTGAGTAATTTCTTGTAAGAATATACCTCCTGGCACATTAAGATATTTAGTCTTAAAAATAGAAGAAGTATTACTATCTGAAGGAAATATACATATTATGATAATTATTACTTTTTTTATAAATAGTCTATGCATGTGTAATTAATTGATTCGAGTCTTTCCAACCATTTTTTATATACCTAGTAGTTACAGTCGTGATTATCCCACCTCTTACTTTCCAATATCCTGTAATAGTCATATATCTAGGTTTGATAAGCCCAGATATATCGCTCAATATAGTATTTGTTACATCTTCATGAAATGCCCCTTCATTCCTAAAAGAACCCATATATAGTTTCAATGATTTCAGTTCGACACATAATTTATGTGGCACATAGTCTATAGAGAATTCGGCAAAATCTGGCTGAGAAGTCAAAGGACATAAACAGGTAAATTCTGGTATCCTCATATTAATGAGATAGTCTTTTTTATCTTGTGGGTTTTCAAAAGTGTCAAGTATTTTTTTTCTAGATGTCATTTATCGATATCTCCTGATGGTAGTATTATAGCAAAGAAAATATTATAATTTAATGTAGGTATTATGCGTCTTACAAAAATAAAATTAGCCGGCTTCAAGACTTTCGTAGACCCCACAACACTGACATTCCCTAGCAACTTAACAGGTGTGATAGGGCCAAATGGCTGTGGAAAATCAAATATCATTGATGCCGTAAAATGGGTAATGGGTGAGTCATCAGCACGGAGTCTGAGAGGGGACTCAATGGAAGCTGTAATTTTCTCAGGATCGTCATCTAGAGAACCTGTAGGAAAAGCTAACGTAGAGCTATTTTTTGATAATTCTAACAATACACTTGATTTAAAGTTCGCTAAATATAATGAAATAGTAATTAGAAGGGAATTAACCAGAGATGGCGTCTCAAACTACTATCTTAATAACACTCGCTGCAGAAGAAAAGATATTAGAGAGGTTTTTTTAGGAACCGGTTTAGGGCCAAGGAGTTATGCAATTATTGAACAAGGTATGATTTCTAGATTAGTTGAATCAAAACCTGAAGAATTAAGAACTTATCTTGAGGAGGCTGCTGGGATTAGCAAATATAAGGAAAAAAGAAGAGAGACAGAGCTCAGGTTAAAGCATACAAAAGAAAATCTAAGTAGACTTAAAGATGTGATGAAGGAAATTAATTCACAATTAGGCAAACTTGAAAGACAAGCGACTGCTGCAGAAGGATATAAAGAATATAAATTAAAAGAGAGGCAACTCAAATTAGATATAATAGCCTTAAAATGGTTAGGTTATGATTTAGAAATAAACGAAATAGAGAAAGAAATAAGTAAGGAAACTACTAACCAAGAAAGGTTTAAGGCAGATTTAAGCAATAGGGATAAATTAATAGAAAAGGAAAGAGAGAAAAGAACAAGCGAAGAAGAAAGCGCAAATAGACTTCAATCTGATTTCTATCAAATAGGAAGTGAAATTGCTAAATGTGAAAGCGATATAGAGCATAGTCAAGAAACTGAAACATCAAGAAAGCTATCTCTAGATGAAATAGAAGCATCCTTTATAGAGATTGAAAAGCTAGAGACAAAAGATAAAGAGAAAGATAATAAATTAACTAACAGCATTAATGAGAATGATGAAAAACTTACGCAAGCCAAGAATAAAGTCAAAGAATTATCAACCAAGAAATCTGAATCTGCTTTTGCATTACAGAATTGGCAAACAATTTACAATGATTTTTTATCAAAACAGGCTGAAACTATAAAAGAACATGATATTGAGAAAACTAAAATTGCATCCTATCAAAAATCTGAAGATGCTTTAAGTAAAAGGCTCAAAATATTAGAATCTGATGCTCAGGCAGATAAAAATAAAGAATTACTAAGTAAAAGCACAATTTTGAATGATGCTACAAGCATAAAAGAGAAACTTTCTGCGGTACTGATTGATTTTGAAAGAATTAAAATACCAAAAGATGAAAAGAATAAGACCTTATCTCAAATACCAAAAACAATTACCGCTATAGTTGAAAGATTTAAGAGCTTATTTAATCAAATCAAACTCTTGGTGAGATCCCAACAAGATGAAATTAATGATATTAAAAATAAAATTGATGATTATAAACAACTTTTGAAAAAATCTAATCAAAGACTCGAAGAACTTCAAAAACAAATTAAAGATGATGAGAAGCATAAAATCAAATTAGAAAAAGAAAAAATAGAACTTAAACAGATGACTGATAAAATTGTTTGGGAATTCGATGAAACACTAGAGTTACAAAATGAATTAAATATCAAAATTTCAAGTCTTAATGCTGAACAGTCTTCACTAAAAAATAATCTTCATCGTTATATTGAAGAACGCAAGGCGACAGAATCTAGAAAACAAAAAATTATAACAGACGTCAATATACCAAAATCAATGTCTACTGATATGCAGTCAAAACTGACTGAATTGATTAGCAAAAAACAGGATAAGGAAAACCAACTTTCAGATGCTAGAGATAAAGTAGCAAAATGCGATCAAAATATACAGAACTTTGAGCTTGATAAACAAAAAATTGATGTATCTATAAATAAAATAAGAGAGACTCTAGAAACAAAAAAAATTAATCTTGGCGAGAAGAGTGCACAAAAAAAATCTTTAAAAGAGAATATTGAGGTTAACAAAGATGAAATAGATCAAGCGATAATAGATGTGGACAAGACTTTAGAGGTAAGTAATTTAGAGATTAATCTTGAAAAAACTAAAAACAAAATTGAAAATCTAGGCCCAATTAATTTAGCTGCAATTGATGAATTAAAAGAACAAGAAGAAAGAAAAAAATATTTAGATAATCAGTATGATGATTTATCTAAATCAATAAGTACTTTAGAATCTGCAATCAAGAAGATAGATTTAGATACTAAATCTAAATTTAAAGATGTATTTGATCAAATTAATAAAAATTTAGAATACTTTTTTCCAAAAATTTTTGGTGGAGGTAAAGCTTATTTAGAAATGACAGATAATGATTTGCTGAATACTGGAATAACAATCATGGCAAAACCCCCTGGTAAATTAGTTAGGAATATAAGTTTGCTTTCAGGCGGCGAAAAGGCTGGGACAGGAGTTTCTTTTGTATTCTCGATGTTTAAACTTAATCCAGCCCCATTTTGTTTTTTAGATGAAGTTGATGCACCTTTAGATGAAGGGAATAATCTTAGGTTCTGTTCTATTGTTAAAGAAATGTCTGAGGAAGTTCAAATTATTTTTATAACTCATAATAAACCCACAATGGAAATTGCTGATATCCTTTCTGGAGTAACAATGCGTGAAGCTGGTGTTTCAAAACTTGTTTCAGTCAATATAAGAGAAGCAATGGAACTAAATGCAAACCAAAATGTTGCTCAAACCTCAAGCAATTAATCAGTTCACTTATGGTTGAGAATAAAAAAAAAGTATTAGCTCATATCAAGGAACTAATAAGAATACTTAATTATCATAATCTTCAATACCACTCGTATGATCAACCGGTAATTACGGATGATGAATATGATGAATTGTATAAAGAATTGAAAGATTTAGAAAAGAATTACCCCGAATATCAAGATGAAAATTCACCAACAAGAAGAGTAGGTTCAAAACTAATGGGTGGTTTTAAAAAAGTTACCCATTCTATACCCATGTTATCTCTTGGAAATGCATTAAATAATAATGATTTTGAAAAATTTTATTCAGGATTACAAGAAAAAATAGGAGTAAAGAATATAACTCTTTTTGCTGAACCTAAATTTGATGGTCTAGCAGTAGGGATTGAATATAAAAATGGGAAACTCTATTCCGCTGTTACTAGAGGCGACGGAACAATAGGCGAAGATGTTACTACAAACGTAAGAACCATTAAATCATTACCTTTAACAATTATTGGAAAAAACATACCAAAAAAACTATTACTCAGAGCTGAAATATTTATGAATAAAATAGACTTTACAAAGTTAAATCAAAAATTAATCAATTCTGGAGAAAAATCATATGCTAATCCCAGAAATGTTGCAGCAGGAAGTATAAGGCAATTAGATCCAAAAATCACTGCTCAAAGAAATTTGCAAATATTTATTCATGGAATTGCTGATATTGATATTAAATTAAATGATAATAGGCATTCTTTGCTGATGAAGAAAATACGAAGCATGAAATTTAGAACATGTGAATTAAATAGAATTACAAATAATTTTGATGAGGCATTTAGTTACTATCAAGAGATAAAAGAAAAAAGAGATTCTCTTCCCTATGAAATAGATGGGATTGTTTATAAAGTAGATGATATTACTCTACATAAGCAATTAGGTTCAACTTCAAAAGCACCAAGATGGTCAATAGCATATAAATTCCAATCTGCAGAAAAAATTACTAAATTAAATGGCATAACTTTTCAAGTTGGTAGAACTGGCGTATTAACTCCCGTTGCAGAATTGACTCCTGTTAATATTGGCGGAGTTACAGTTAGTAGAGCAAGCTTACATAATATGGATGAGGTTTCAAAAAAAGATATACGTGTAGGTGATTATGTTTATGTAAAAAGAGCGGGCGACGTAATTCCTGAAGTTGATCGAGTTGATTTATCTAAAAGGACATCAAAATATAAAAAAATAAAATTGCCACGATTTTGTCCATCATGTAAAACTAAAATAATTAGAATTGAAGATCAATCTTTTTATAAATGCCCTAATCACAATTCTTGTCCTCCTCAAGTTTATCAATCTATCATTCATTTTTCATCTAGATTAGCTATGAATATTGAAGGATTAGGTGTAAGTATAATTGAGCAACTCGTAGATAAGAAAAAAATTAATAATTATTCTGATCTTTTTTCGCTTACTTATGATGACATATTAGAATTAGATAGAATGGCTGAAAAGTCAGCAAAAAATATCTATACTTCTATTAATAATTCAAAAAAAATAAAATTTGATAAATTTATCTATGCTTTAGGAATAAAAGAAGTTGGCTTAACAACTGCGAAAGTATTGAGTAGTAAATTCAAATCTATACAAAGTCTTATGAATGCGACAAGAGATAATTTAGAAAGAATTAAAGATATTGGCCCAATAGTCTCAGATAATATTTTTAATTTTTTTCATGATAATGAGAATAAGAAAATTATTAATAAATTTATCAAGCTCCAATTAAACCTTATATATGAGAACAAAGAAAAAAAAGTAAAAGAGTTAGATGGATCATATGTTATTACAGGTATTTTTGAAAATTTTAGCAGAGAAGAATTGAAGGAAATGTTGCTTGATAGGGGTGCTTTGGTAACAAATACGGTCTCTAAAAAAACAAAAGCCCTAATAGTAGGAGAGAACCCTGGTTCCAAATATCAGAAGGCAATAGACTTAGAGATAGAAATTATTGATGCGCAGAAATTAGTCAAGCTTCTCGCAAAATCTCATTAATACTTACCTTGCTTCTTGTCCTGTCATCAACTTTTTTGACTATTACTGCGCAGTAAAGATTATAATTTCCATCTTCAGATGGCAATGAGCCAGACACCACAACCGAGCCTTCTGGAATTAATCCAAAAGTTATTTCTTTGGTATCTCTATTATATATTTTTGTACTTTTCCCAATATATACACCCATTGAGATAACAGAGTTTCTTTCAACTATAACGCCTTCAACAATTTCAGATCTAGCACCGATGAAGCAGCCATCTTCAATTATCGTAGGATTAGCTTGAAGTGGTTCAAGGACACCACCAATCCCAACTCCACCAGAGAGATGAACATTTTTTCCAATTTGGGCACATGAGCCAACTGTAGCCCAAGTATCAACCATAGTACCTGAATCTACATATGCGCCAATATTGACATATGATGGCATTAGAATGACATCTCTGCCAATATAAGAACCTTCTCTTGCAATAGCCTGAGGCACGACTCTTATATTATTTTCTTTAAAATAGTTTTCCTTTTTCTTTGTGAATTTTGAATTTAATTTGTCATAAAACTTTGTATAACCAGCTTCCATAACTTTATTTTGATTAATTCTAAAAGATAATAGAATCGCTTTTTTGACCCATTGATTAACAATCCATTCATTATCAATTTTATTTGCAACCCTGATTTTTCCACTATCCAGATCACTGATTGTTTCACTGACAATTAATTTAACTTCATCTGTAATGGCATCAGAATCTTTTGCATTGTAAGCATCATGAATTATTTGTATTTTTTTATCCATATATAATACTAAAGTGATTGTGGAATTCTATCATTTATTATTTTGTTCTTTTTCTCATCATCTTTCGAATCTAAGAATACAAGGATATCATAATATTGTCTAATATTTTGAACGTACTTAAGGGCTTCCCATCCACGTGCATATCCATATTTTGTTGTTTTATAATATTGTGACTTACTTAATTGTAATAATATAGGTTTCATTTCTAGCCAATTATAAGGATTTTTATTTTGGTTTCTTGCAAGTTGGAATGCGTCTGTAACATGTCCAAGGCCTAAATTATAAGCTGCTAATGCAAACCATGTGCGATCAGGCTCGAGAACTTTTATTGGGAGTCTTTTTAGAAGTTGATTTATGTATTTTGCTCCACCTCTTATGCTTTGAATTGGATCTGTTCGATTTTCAACACCTAGATATTTAGCAGTATCTTGAGTTAACATCATTAGGCCTCTAACACCAGTATAAGAAACAGCTTCCTCGCGCCATCTAGATTCTTGGTAAGCAACGCTTGCTAATAAACGCCAATCAAGGTTATATTTTTCAGCCGCATCTCTAAAAGTTTGTTCATATTTTGGAAGTATTAATACAATGTCTCTTAAGAATTGTTTAGATCCAACAAATGAGAAAGTATTAAGATGACCAAAATGTTTTTCAAAAAGTGTATTTAGCCTATTATTATTAATTGAATGTTCGAAAAATTCTTTCAGTTTATTTGTCAAACTACCATCATTATAAGAAGACAATGCCCATGCAACAGGTTCTGACGTACTCACTTTAAACGCAGTTTTTATATTAGGGTAGAATTGACTATAAATTTCAAACTCATTTGAATTTAAAATTGTATAATCTATCATTCCTTCATTAACCAATTCTATTAACTCATCAGTATTTACATTTTCAAGAGAAATCCATTTTAGTGTGGGGTGGTTAGTTTTTAGAGAATTTAAAACTTCTTCATGATTGCTTGATTTAAGAATTTCAATAGTACCAGATAAAATATCTTCAACTTTTCTTGGTCTATTTCTTGTATCTGAATTATATACTAATACCTGATCAACTCTATTGTACGGGTATGCAAAACTTAATTTTTTTTTCTTAGTTTCGGTTGCAGTTAATCCTACACCTATATCTGATGTTTGATTGTCCAAGCTTAAAATAATTTTATTTATACTTTCTTCTGTAATTATATTTAATTCAACACCAAGATATTCAGCAAAATCAGCCATAAGCTCATATTCAAAACCAGCAGGAACACCTTTATTTTGATAATATGTTGTAGGCCCAATTTTAGTTACAAAGTTTATTTGATTTTTTGCTATAATATTTTCTAGATTATTTCTTTTGAAAATATAGTTTGAAAAAACATTTATAAGAATCCCAATAATTAGGCTAATTAATAAAAATCTATATATAAAATTAAGCATTATTTACTAGAGTTTGTTTTACTACTAGTATTATAGTTTCTTTTCTTTCTATTGTAGGATTTATATTTGTTAAACTTATTAGATCCGTATCTATTATATCTTCTTCCTCTATGCTGATAAGGTCTGCTTTTAGTGACTTTTTTATCTTTCTGACCAAAAAGTGCCCTCATGATTCTAGTAAAAAGACCATCAGAAGAACTTGCTTTTCTACTTGTTGGCTTTGGAGGTGATGTCTTAGGTATGATTGATTCAATCATTGGTTTTTGCTGAGATATATTTTTTGTATCATAATTATTTGATTTATTTCCAAACTTGTTATTTTTAATTGACATTTTATATTCATTTTCTGGTAGATTTTGCCTGTCAATATTATAATTAGAGCCTTCTAAATCTGGATCTGGAATTACCTTAATACTTATAGATTGTCTATTTTCAATATTTTCAATTAAATCCTTTTTCTCATTTAATAAGTATGTAGCCATTCTGACAGGAAGATAGACAGTTAGTGATTTTTCACTCTTCATTGCTTCCTCTTCTAAAATTCTCAGAAATGAGATTGTCAGAGTAGTAAGTGATTTTATTTGCCCAGAACCAGAGCAAGTAGGGCAAACCTCATTGCTGGTCCCAAGTAAAGTAGATTTTAATTTTTGTCTAGAAAGTTCTAGCAAGCCAAACTTTGAAATTCTTCCTATTTGGATTTTAGCTTTATCGTATTTAGATGATTCTCCCATTTTTCGCATGACGCTCTTTTGGGAATTCATTGACATCATATCAATAAAATCAACAACTATAAGACCTCCAATATCACGAAGTTTTAATTGTGAGGATATAACTGAAACAGCTTCTATATTTGTATTCAATGCTGTTTCTTCTATATCGCCGCCTCTTGTAGATTTAGCTGAATTCACATCTATGCTGGTGAGTGCCTCAGTTTGATCAAAAACTACATTACCGCCTGATGGTAGAGCAACTTTTCTTTTATAAACAGTTTGTATTTGCGATTCAATTCTAAATTTACTGAATAGTGGTATGGATTCTGTATGTTGAGTTACTTTTATTTTTGAATGAGGAATAAAATGTTCCTTAGAAATTAAAAACTTATCATAAAAATCTTGATCATCGATAATTACTTCATCGCTTCTCTCATCTATATAATCCCTAATTAGTCGCTGAAGTATATTGCTTTCCTGATAGATTAAGAAAGGAGCTTCTTTTAAAATTGAATTTTCTAAAATAGATTCATAGATTTGAATTAAATAATCAATGTCCCATTGCAAAGATTCTGCTGTCGAGTCTAGGCCAGAAGTTCGGAGTATTACGCTCATACCATCTGGGATTTTTATTGAATTAAGTAATTTTTTTGCTGTTAATCTAGCTGACCCTTCAAGTCTTCTAGAAATCCCACCTGTATTAGGATTCTTAGGAAGTAAAACTAGGTATTTACCAGCAAGTGTAAGATGTGTTGTAAGAGCAGCTCCTTTACTACCTCTTTCTTCCCTATCAACCTGAACAACTATTTCTTGACCTGATTTAAGACAATCTTTTGAAGTCCTAGGAATTTTTGGGGTAAACACCTCATTTGAAATTTCTTTGAATGGAAGAAACCCATGTCTTGCTCTTCCAAAATTTACAAAAGCTGCTTCTAAACTAGGTTCAACCCTGGAGATTATACCTTTATATATATTCGATTTTGTAGTTTTTGATGGTGCTTCTATATCTAAATCTATTAATTCTTTGTTTTCGACTACAGCGAGTCTCATCTCCTCCTTTTGAGAAGCATTCACTAATATTTGTTTCATTATTAATCCTGTAATTCATAAGTTACATTACTCAAGGCCATTATTTATAAACTGCTATTTTCATTATCAAAGATTATTGTTTGAGCCTATTGTTTTAAGTCTGAGAGATTTGCCTCAGAAAACAAATTTTTTACTAATATAAGGCCTTTTTCAACTTTTTCTTATTAATCCCAAATTGTGGGACATCTTCAAACAATATAAAAATCTTTGAATTAATATATCAATGATTTAAACTATCTTCAAACCTTTATTTTATACAATAATCATGACAGCAGTAAAAAAGCTATCTATTTCAACTGATCAATCAGGACAAAGACTAGATAATTTTCTTAGGAAATCATTAAAAAGCATACCTAAAAGCCTCCTATATAAAATTATAAGAGATGGGCAGGTTAGAGTTAATATGAAACGCACACAACCCTCCTATCGGATTCAGTGTGATGATATTATACGTATACCACCATTAATTGATAAAACACGCGCCTCGACACAGCAAACACATGTAAAGGAGCTCATAGAGAAAAATATTATTTTTGAGGATAAGGATTTATTGGTTCTCAATAAACCAAGTGGAATTGCTGTCCATTCAGGCACAAAAATTAAAACCAATATCATTAGTCTTTTAAGAGATATGCCAACGTATAAAGATATTACCTTGGTGCATAGAATAGACAAATATACTAGCGGCTGCTTAATATTAGCAAAAAATTATAAAACAGCTTCATCTGTTGGTAATTTGTTTACTACAAAAGCAGTATCTAAAAAGTATATTGCACTACTTGCAGGTAGAATAAAAAAGAAAGAGTTTTTTGTCTCCAAATCGTTGAAAAAGGAAAAAGTCCTCGGTATTAAAAAGATGGCTGTCTCTGAAAATGGGAAAGAAGCTATAACTGAATATAAAGTACAAAA
>TARA_B100000686_G_scaffold60500_1_pt1 | contig 15830 bp, 12 predicted proteins | sample TARA_B100000686 | Tara Oceans TARA_B100000686 (sample SAMEA2622733) | marine metagenome | biome: marine biome (ENVO:00000447); feature: marine epipelagic mixed layer (ENVO:xxxxxxxxx); material: "saline water (ENVO:00002010), including plankton (ENVO:xxxxxxxx)" | depth 150 m
GGATCCTACAGGGGCGGGTGATTCATTTGCTGGAGGCTTTATGGGTTACTTATCTAGTACAAATGATTTTTCTCCTGGATCATTAAGACGAGCCACTGTTGTGGCTTCTGTCATGGGATCTTTTGCAGTTGAAGGGTTTAGTACAGAACGAGTAGGAAAACTCACTAACCCAGAAATTGAAGATCGGTTTCGAGGAATTGCAGGAATGACTTATTTTGAACCGTTACAAAACAAAGAAGAATTATTTAATTAACCAAGTAACAGGAGAAAAAGATTGGGAACTAAAAACTTTCCAGGAGATGTAAAAGATATTTCTCTGGCATCTGACGGAGTGCGGCGTATAAATTGGGCTGAACGCGAAATGCCAGTTCTAAGACAAATAAAAGAACGTTTCGCCAAAGAAAAACCTTTAGAAGGACTTAGAGTAGCTGGGTGCCTACATGTTACTACTGAGACTGCCAATTTAGCTATCACCTTACGTGATGGAGGAGCCGACGTATTTTTGTGTGCAAGTAACCCTCTCAGCACACAAGACGATGTAGCAGCAGCCCTAGTTTCTGAATATGGTATACCTACTTTTGCTATAAAAGGTGAAGACACAGACACTTACTACGACCATATAATCTCTGTGTTGAGCACCAAACCTCACATAACGATGGATGACGGTGCTGATTTAGTGGCAACTCTGCACAGTGAACGAACGGATTTGATGGAAAACATCCTAGGTGGAACTGAAGAAACTACAACAGGGGTTATAAGATTAAAAAGTTTAGCTGATGAAGGAAATCTTAAGTATCCTGTTATCGCCGTTAACGATGCTGACACTAAGCATTTTTTCGACAACAGATATGGTACAGGACAAAGCACTCTAGATGGCATCACTAGGGCCACGAACGTTCTTTGGGCAGGTAAAACAGTAGTGATTATAGGGTATGGATGGTGCGGACGGGGTGTAGCAATGAGAGCCAGAGGAATGGGGGCCAATACCATAGTCTGTGAGGTAGATTCCATCCGAGCTCTGGAAGCAGCAATGGATGGTCACCAGGTTATGAAAATGGAGGATGCAGCCAAACTCGGAGATATATTCATAACAGTAACTGGGGGAATGAAAGCGATTGATGGGAAGCACGTAGCTGATATGAAGGATGGGGCACTTTTAGCAAATAGTGGTCATTTCAATGTCGAAATAGATATCGAAGGAATCGACGAAATAGCTGATAGTAAAACTGAAGTAAAACCATTTGTTGAACAGTACCTGTTAACAAACGGGCGTCGAATTAATCTACTGGGAGAAGGTCGGCTAATAAATCTGGCAGCAGCGGAAGGACATCCCTCAGCTGTTATGGATATGAGTTTCGCAGACCAGTCATTGTCGGCAGAATTTGTGGCGAAAGAATATAAGAACCTGGAAAATCAGGTTTATGTCGTCCCAAGAGAAATCGACAGCGAAGTAGGAAGATTAAAACTGGTGGCCATGGGAATAGAGATTGATGAACTGACCGCCGAACAGGAAAAGTACCTTAATAGCTGGAATATAGGTACGTAATCAAAAAGTAAATTCGTCGTTTTATAACTTGGAGACTTGATAATGACTTTAAATTTTATGGAATCTGAATCCTACCTATTCACTTCAGAATCAGTAACTGAAGGTCATCCTGACAAAATATGTGACCAAATTTCAGATGGTGTATTAGACGCGATGCTGAAATTAGACTCAAGGGCTAGAGTAGCATGCGAGGTCTCGTGTACCACAGGGCTAGTGGTAGTAATGGGTGAAATAAGTATATCTGAAGGCTATGTGGACATTCCTGGTCTAGTTAGAAACACTATAAAAAATATAGGCTATACCGACCCATCGTATGGGTTTGATTATCAATCCTGTGGTGTGATGGTTGCTATTGACGAGCAATCATCTGACATATCTGCCGGCGTGAGCCATGCTTTGGAAACCAGATCTTCCGTAATGTCAGACGATGAAGTTGAATCTCTAGGAGCTGGAGACCAGGGAATGATGGTTGGTTACGCATGTGATGAAACGCCAGAACTCATGCCCCTTCCAATGGCACTCTCTCACCAACTAACCCAAAAACTCTCTGAAGTACGGAAAAATGGGGAACTGAAGTACCTCAGGCCAGACGGTAAATCCCAAGTGACAGTTGAATACTCTAAAGGAATACCAAAACGTGTTCATACAGTATTGCTCAGTAATCAACATGACCCAGACGTTGAAAACGAAATTATCGAAAAAGATCTTATTGAAAAGGTAGCCAAGGATATTATCCCTAGTGATTTACTTATAGACACCCGTTTTATTGTGAATCCTTCTGGAAGATTCGTAATAGGCGGCCCAGTAGGAGATACAGGTTTAACTGGTCGAAAAATACTCGTTGACACGTACGGTGGAATGGCAAGACATGGTGGTGGTGCTTTTTCCGGAAAAGATCCAACGAAGGTTGACAGATCAGCTGCGTATGCCGCGAGATGGGTTGCTAAAAATTTAGTGGCCGCTGGAGTCGCCTCTCGAGCTGAAGTGCAGGTATCCTACGCAATCGGAGTATCTGCTCCTATATCAGTGTCGGTTGAAACTTTCGGTACGAACAAGATTTCGAACCAAGAAATCGACAGAATAGTAGAAACCCATTTTGACTTAAGACCAGGAGCGATAATAAGAGATCTGGATCTAAGAAGACCCATATATCTTAAAACTGCTTCTTATGGACATTTTGGTAGAACAGACATCGACTTGCCTTGGGAACAAACCAATAAGGTGGAAGAAATTAAAAAGTCCATAAATATGTAATTCCAGGGAGCATTTTTTGACTATACAATTCGGCACAGATGGCTGGCGAGCTCTGATGTCAGAGGATTTCACAGCAGAAAATGTCAAAATATGTGCTCAGGCTGTCTGTGATTTCATGTCGAATAGAGACATGGGACAAAATGGATTAATTATCGGATATGACACAAGGTTTAATTCCGACTTTTTTGCTAAAACTGTTGCAGAAGTTGCAGTCGGCAATCAAATACCGGTTATCCTGTGTGATAAGCCTTGCCCTACACCGGTTTTAAGTTACAACTTGGTATCAAGAGAATGTGGAGCAGGAGTAGTAATTACCGCCAGCCATAACTCCAAAGAGTGGAACGGCTTCAAATTTAAACCATCGTATGGGGGAAGTGCTTCTCCAGAAATAATTTCAGAAATCGAGACCTACATAGCCAACATCTCTGACCCAGAAACAATTCCAACAATGACCCTTGATAACGCGAGGAAGATAGGACTACTGGAACAAATTGACCCTGAACCTACATACCTAAACCATATAGCTGAATTGGTTAACCTTGGCCGAATTAGAAATGCTGGACTAAACATAGCAGTAGATTCGATGCACGGCGCAGGGTCAAAATACTTCACAAAACTAATGGACGGTGGAACCAGTAAGGTTGTGGAGATAAGATCTGATCATGACCCGAACTTTCCAAATATGATTCAACCTGAGCCAATAGAAAAAAATCTAGGACCTCTAAAAGATTTTATGGTGAACTCAAATTACGACGTAGGCTTGGCTACTGACGGAGATGCTGATCGATTAGGATTAATAGATGAGGACGGTAATTATATTTCTACCCTCCATGCATTCTCTTTGATCTGCAAACATCTTTTGGAAAACTTGAAGATGAAAGGTCCAATTATAAAATCCTTAACCATGACAAATGCCATAGATAAATTAGGTACACTACACGAGATTGAAGTGATAGACACCCCAGTAGGGTTTAAATACTTAGGTCCGGTCATGATGGAAGAGAATGCTATTGCTGCTGGAGAGGAAAGTGGTGGATACGGATTTACCGATCATATCCCTGAAAGGGATGGCATTCTTTCAGGTTTAATGATTTTGGAACTGATGGCCATCACACAACTAAATCCTTCGGACCTAATCGAAGAATTGGAAAATCTAGTGGGAACTTATCATTATGATAGACGTGACATCGAATTTAATGAAGAAGATCGTGAAGAAAAACTACTCAGAATAACCGATTCCAATTTTGAATACATAGGAGATCTGAAGGTAGTATCCACAGACGATAGGGACGGACTCAAATTAAATTTGGAAGAAGATGCATGGGCTATGATCAGATTTTCAGGGACAGAGCCTCTAATTAGGATATACGCCGAAGCACCCACAGCAGATCAAGTAGAAAAAATCGTCGCAAATTGCAGTAATATAGTCGGACAATAAACCGGAATTTAAATATCGTTGATCATTTATGAACTTACCCCTCATATAGAAAGATGCTAGGAGGCTGAAGTGTTAGATAGATTTAAAGTACCTAAAGAAGATGAGGTAAAAGTTTCTGAAACTGCCCTAAGAAAAACAGTTCAGGACATATTCGAAAAAACGGGGCTAAGCAAGGAAGATTCTCAAAATGGTACTGACGTTTTAGTTACGGCTGACTTGAGAGGTGTTGAAACCCACGGCGTATCCAATATGCTCAGAATATATGTACAACTCTTCGAAGAAGGAGAATTAAATAAAGCCCCGAACATAAAAGTGGTTAAAGAAACCCCAGGGACAGCGACAATTGACGCAGACAGAGCACTTGGAATCATGGCAGGTGTACCGGCTATGAAAACAGCTATCTCCAAAGCAAGAAATGTGGGCGTAGGAATTGTAACAATGTTCAATAGTGGACATATGGGCGCAGTGGGGCATTTTTCAATGATGGCTGCTCAAGAGGATATGGTCGGGATGTGTTCAGTGGCGGCCGGAACAGGCATTTTACCCACCTTCGGGGCAGAACCGCGACTAGGCACAAATCCAATTTCGATAGCATCTCCTTCTAATATAGAGGCCCCAATATTGTTTGACGCGGCAACTTCTGCGGTTGCTGGTAACAAGTTAAGGTTAGCAGCAAGAGTAGATGCAACACTTTTACCGGGATGGGTTGCAAGTAGCGACGGGGCACCGATTATGGAGGAAACCAAAATAGTTAATAGGGACGATTATTATCAGCTTCCTTTGGGAGGTTCAAGAGAACAAGGTTCCCATAAAGGTTACGGTTTTGGACTTATGGTAGAAATCCTTGGTTCATTGCTATCTGGGGATAACCCAGGAATGCTGAGGGACACACCGCCCTGGACCCCTTCTAGGACCTACTTCGCAGCCTATAATGTGGAAGCCTTCACCGATGTAGATATTTATAAAAAAAATATGGATGACATGCTTTCGACTCTTAAAAATACTCCGCCTGCACCAGGCCATGAAAGGGTTCTATACCCAGGTCTATCTGAAAGTGAAGAGATGGCCAAAAGGAAGAAAACCGGTATACCTCTCCATAAGGAAGTAATTGAATGGTTTTCTTTGACCACGAAAAGGTTGGGGTTAGAAGAAATGGAATTACTATAACTATCGACCTGTTAGTTTCTAGAGGTATCGTTCATTAATATGAACAAAAACATTGTAAGTCGAAACGATAGTGCGTCACTATTGATTCTTATTGATGGACACGCCCTAATCCACAGAGCTTTTCATGCCATACAACAACCTTTAACAGTCAGTACAACTGGAGAGGACGTAAGGGGAGTATATGGATTTGTTAATGCCTTCATTCGGGCTTTATCAGAACTGAAACCTACTCATGTGGCTATAACTTTTGATCTTTCTGCTCCCACATTTCGACATGAAATGTTTGATGAATATAAAGCTCATCGCGCACCAACCCCTCCTGAACTTCGTCCTCAGTTCGACAGAGTTAGAGAGGCTATGTCAGCATTCGAAGTCCCCATATATGAAATGGAAGGATACGAAGCTGATGACCTTCTTGGAACTTTATCCAAGCAGGCAGAAGATATGAATCTAGACACGGTCATACTGACTGGAGATTCAGATACGCTACAGCTGGTATCTGAACGTACAAGAGTTTTTATGAGTTCCAGTTTTCAAAGGTCTTCAATGTACGACATAGAAGCTGTGAAAGAAAGGTACGGAGGATTAGGACCAGAATTCGTATCCCAGATAAAGGCTCTCCAAGGTGATTCATCCGACAATATACCTGGCATTCCAGGTATAGGGATAAAAACCGCCATAAAACTTCTAACCGATTACGGTTCTATAAAGGGTATATATGAAAATTTAGGAAATGTGACTCCTCCTAGGGCCAAGAAAAATTTATCAGAGAATGTAGATATAGCAGAACGGAGTCAGATTTTAACCAAAATCGTTAGAGATGCTCCAGTAACACTGGACCTTTCAACAAGTGCATTCGGAGTCTTTGACAGGAATAAAGTGGTCGACTTATTTAGGGAATTAGAGTTTCATTCGATAATACCCAAAATTCCCGCAGATAATTCCGACATCAATAACGATGTTGCGGATCACACTCAACTCTCTTTTTTGGAAGAGAAAACAGCCACAGAATACATTGTGGTAAACAATGAAGAATCTCTAGCTGATCTGACTAAAAAAATAGATATACCAAATGGATTTTCCTTCGACACAGAAACTACCTCAACAAATCCCATGAATTGTGAACTAGTGGGTATATCTATAGCTACTGAATCGCACAAAGGCTGGTACATACCTATCGGACATAAAGAAGGGGACCAGATTGATAAGAATATCGTCATTTCTGCCTTAAAACCTATTTTTGAAAACCACTCCGTGCCTAAACGGGCTCACAATGCTAATTTCGACATGATGGTGCTGATGAATAATGAAATTAAAGTAGAAGGGCTGTCTTTTGACACCATGGTCGCAGCTCATCTATCTGGAAGAAGAAATTGGGGATTGAAAGAACTCGCCTTGGAGTGTTTCGGAGAAGAAATGACACCGATCAAGGATTTGATAGGCACAGGAAAATCCCAAATAACTATGGCAGAAGTGCCCATAGAGGTAGCTTCAGAATACGCGGCGGCCGACGCCGATTTTACTGAACGTCTTCATGAAATGTTGAAATTTGAACTCGAACAAAAAGATATTTCCAAATTATTCAATGACGTAGAAGTACCTTTAATTCCTATCCTGGTTAGGATGCAAAAAAATGGCCTCAAACTAAATGAAAATTTGTTGAAAGACATGTCTATCACGATTGGGCAACAGCTGGAAGAAATTAAAACTGAAATGTTTGAACTAATTGGTCATGAATTCAATCTCAATTCTCCCAAGCAATTAAGTGAATTACTTTTTTCAGAGCTTAGCCTACCTCCCACAAGAAAAACTAAGAGCGGATATTCAACTGACGCTCAAGCCTTGGAAGATCTGAAGGTAATTCTAGACAGAGGCGATTCTCAAGACTCTGACCCCAGATCATATGAAGTGTTAAACAGAATTTTAGAGCACCGTGAACTGGCCAAAATTAAATCTACCTATATAGATGCACTTCCGACCATGATTAACAAATTAACTGGACGTGTTCATACATCATACCGACAGACAGGAACAACAACTGGACGCCTATCGAGTAATGATCCCAATGTCCAAAATATTCCTGTTAGAACTGAACTAGGCAGAAAAGTTCGTGAAGCTTTTGTGGTTGAAAACCCTGAGGAGAATTTACTGCTAGCCGCCGACTACTCACAAATAGAGCTTAGGGTACTAGCTCATCTATCTCAAGATGCAGGATTATTAGATGCTTTTCACCGAGGAGAAGACGTTCACAGCGCGACTAGCGCTTTAGTAAATGGAATTCCACTAGAATCAGTTACCCCAGATATGAGAAGAATTGCTAAGATCCTAAATTTTGGAGTTATATACGGTTTGAGCCCACATGGAATAGCACGACAAACTGACCTTTCACAAAAAGAAGGAAAAGAATTCATAGATATATACTTCAGCAAGTATCCAGGAATTTTAAACTACCTGGATAGTGTCAAATCACAATGCCAATCCAGTGGCTATATAGAAACATTACTAGGCCGAAGAAGATATCTTCCTGAAATAAATTCCAGAAATTTCCATCTGAGAAGTCAAGCTGAAAGAGCTGCCATAAATATGCCTATACAAGGAACCGCTGCGGATATCATAAAAGTTGCCATGATAAACATAGATCAACAACTTACAAAGTTGCAAATGAAGTCCAAAATGATACTTCAAGTGCACGATGAACTGATATTTGAGGTTCCTAAGAAAGAACTTCAGGAAATGGAATCCCTAGTTGGGGAACTGATGCCTTCCGCCATAAGTCTTGAGGTCCCTCTCGAAATCGAAATGAAAACAGGTTCTGATTGGGGTAATTTAACCTAAATTTTTGATTTTGTAGCGTCCCCCCAGCATTACCACAAGCATTCCTATTATCAAAACGCTGACACCTCCAAAAAAGACAAATTTGATGCCTCTAACAAAGGCAACTAATACAGATGTCGCGGTGTCAGCGGTCAAATCAGACAAAGTAGGTTCATATCCCATGTACGCCATGACCGATGTGGCTATAGCAGTACCGATCGAGATACCTATGGCACTCCCACTATTTCTTGTTGTATGCATAAATCCGGAAATTACACCATGAAAATTAGAGGCAACGGATCCAAGGATCTGCTTATTATTGGGACCGAAAAATATTCCATTAGCCATGCTTGTAGACATCATTCCCAATATCGCTAATTTCCATGAAGATTCCACGGTCAGATTTGTCAGGATGTAAAGGCCTATAGCAGCTGCAACAAACCCTGCTATAGAAAAAATATAGGGGCCAAATTGATCAGACAAGTATCCGCAAAAAACCCCTGCGACCGCCATTGATATTGCCCCAGCACCCATGATGAAACCGATTTGCTGAGGAGAATAACCGGCCACGATTTCCAGAAAAAACGGCATAAAGAAAAAAGAACTAGAAGTTCCAACAAAAAAAAGAAAATGTGCAGATACACCAGAGGAAAACAACCTGTTACGAAATAACCTCAAATTGATCATTGGTTCTTCAACTAACATTTCACGAAAAATGAAAGCAATAAATCCAGCAACAGATAAAGCGGAAATACTAATTGTTACAGGATTCAGAAATCCTATCCTGGAACCCCAGGTTGCGGCCTGCAAAAGACCTGCTATTCCAATGGTGAAAAGAACCGCCCCTACCCAATCAAAGCGAAATTCCTTGAATTTGATTGAGGACACATGATCTGATTTAACTAACGAATATGCTGCTGTAGCAGACACAATACCCAAAGCCCCTAAAAAGAAATATAAAAATCGCCAACTATAACTATTTAGAATAAATCCCGATATCAGAGGACCAGCTCCGCTGCCAATACCTACAACAGCAATGTAAAGCCCTAAAGCCCTTCCTCCTTGCGAAGGAGAAAAGATAGACAAAACCAGAGCCATAGATGTGCCTTGTGTCATGCCGCTTCCTACACCTCTGATCAGACTAAGAACTATTAGGAGCCCTATTGAATTACTGAATCCTGCAAAAACCGTAGTCACGGCCACTAAGGTCAATCCCCAAACATAAATTTTCTTATGCCCAAGCAAATCCGATATCCTACTCATGGGCAGAAGTGAAGCACTAATCGACAATACATACCCGATTAATACCCATTGAGCGGTGGAAAGGTCTGAAACAAAGAAACGTGAGATAGAAGGAAGAGCCAACATAATCCCACCCTGGTCTACCACCATACAAAATACACCCAAAGAAATCGCTATAAAAGGTACGAGGGGTTTATTCATTCGAACTGTATTTAATCAAGAGTTTTCTCACAAGGGTACATTCTATCTTAAAGTCGTCGTTAAACAATTTACGATTATTTTGGTTTATCAAATTATTGTCACGCAATGGGTAAAAATATTAGAATTGAAGGCCAAACGTGCGGGAGTAACTCAGTGGCTAGAGTATCTGCCTTCCAAGCAGAAGGTCGCCGGTTCGAATCCGGTCTCCCGCTCCAAACCTGCAAAAGACATCTTTACTCAGTCAATATTTATTTCAGGTTATATATGAGCTCCAGCAAACAACCGGAATTCACTGTCGAAGTATGGTTTAGGGAAAGCAAAAAGGCTCGTTCAATCAGCATGAGAACACTGCCCCCATATGGGGTTGAAATCGTTGTGCCCCAAGGGGTTAATGACAATTTAATACAAAAAGTCATAATCCAGAATCAAAAATACATAAATCAGAAGTTGTCTGAAATTAGAAAACGCAATTTTGACATCAAGCCTTCGGAAATTTTTCTGCCAGTAACCAATGAGCGATTCAACGTCGAGTATCTAACGTCTTCCGATTTGGGTACCGATATGGAAGTTATAAATGGAACTGTAAAACTGCATGAACCAACTGAAAGGCAATTCCTGATCAACAATTCAAAACTTCTTCAAGGATGGATACAGTACAAGGCCACCAATATTTTGGAAAATATTTTGAAAACCACTTCTCAAACATTGAACATCCAGTACAACAAAGTTAAAGTGGGAGCACGGAAAAGTATCTGGGGCAGTTGTTCAAACAAACAAAATATAAATCTGAATAGAAATTTAATCTTCCTTAAACCTGACCTCATCGAATACGTAATAACTCACGAATTATGTCATGTTCTAGAAATGAATCATTCACCGAAATTCTGGTATCTATTGGATGAACTGTGTCCAAATTACCGTAGACGAAAAACTCAACTAAAGTCTGATGCCATTTGTGCAGTCCCGTCATGGGCATTAGTTTAAACCCTGATTTATTTAAACATCCCGAGTAATGACCTTCACAAGAAAAAGAAAGTTTTTTGCTATATTCATAGGAATAATGATTCTCATATCAACGAGATCAGATGAATATCATTTCACTCAAACTGATTATGCCGCGGGCGCCCATTCATTTTCTATAATCCAATGGGAATTAAGGCATATTCCTTTAAAGTGGACACATCTTTTATGGGAAATATACCCAGGCAACAAACCTAGCGCCGTCGAAAGAAATACCATCGTACATGACTATCTATCAACAACATTAAAACTGCAAAAAGAAAGAGATAATTTAGAAGATGCAGCTACTATTAATACTCTTGGAGACTCAACTTCCAAAACACATCTAAATCTTAAAAACGACGAGGTGGCTAGGTTAAGCAGACAAAAAAAGGAACTACGAGGTAGAGCCGAAGAAGCTATTGAATCTGCCGTTAGTAGTGCCGCTCATAACAACGGTCTTGGTCTCGCTTTCGGGATACTTTTACCTCCTACAGATTTCAGGCTTGGAGACCCACCCCACATATTGATTACCTCTAGAAGAGACAAAATTGCAATGTCAGGGGTAAAACTGATAGATCCTAATTTGAAGTGGTCTGACCGGGCAGAAATTGAACAGAGAGCGGAATTATATGCGAATACATCGGCACTTGTTGACGATCTTGCAGGTCTGGGTACATATCCAGCCATCGTTTCAGACAGATATAACCTCAGACAATTAATGCGAACAGCTGCTCACGAGTGGTTGCACAACTACTGGATATTAAAACCTTTGGGAAGAAATATGTGGAACTCTCAAAACATGCAAATTCTTAATGAAACTGCGGCTGATTTGGTGGGAAACGAATTGGGTGATGAGGCCTTCATAATACTTGGAAACACCATTGATGATGCCCATAAACACAATACCCCCCATTCCACCAACCCGCATTTATTTAGAATATTACGTGAAACCAGAATAAATGTTGAAAAAATGCTGGAAGATGGAAAAATTGAGGAAGCAGAAAAATATATGGACAAACAATTGTGGCAACTAAAACTTGGAGGATTTAACATCAGAAAACTTAACCAGGCCTATTTTGCCTTTCGTGGAAACTATGCTGCAGGCCCAGCATCTATAAGCCCAATAGGGGAAGATCTAAGGGAATTAAGAGATTATTATCCTAATTTGGGAGACTTCATCGAATCAGTTTCTAAAATCGGAGATTTTGAACAGTTTAAATATTTATTAAATGTAAAGAGAAAGGAATTTTTTCTAAACAGTTAGAATTCCTTTAAACAGTTCCAGAATCAAATTCGAACACCCCTTTGCTTAGATTAAGTCGCAAGACATCAGATGCACCTCCGGCTATCCGCATCGATCTTATCTTTCTATATATGCCTTCTAAAGGATGTCCAGATATCAAGGCTTGGCCACCAACTAACTGAACTGCTGTATCTATAACAGAAGAAGCTGTCTCGGTACAAAAAATTTTTGCTGTAGTAACTTCATTTATAACATTATCATCAGATTCCAATAACCTGCCCACTCTATACAAAACTGACCTAGCAGCGAAACTATTTATTCGCATATCTGCATACCTTAACCTGACCCCTTCAAAGTCAGAAAGTGTCCCTCCTGATCTATGAGGTTTCTTTAAATGAGATGTCACCAAATCTAAAGCGTACAAAGCCAACCCAACTGCAGTTGCTGCCTGTTCTATTCTTTCTTGCATTATATTTCCTAAAGCTCTAGGAATGCCTTGGCCAATTTCTCCGATTACATTCTTACTGTCGACTCTGACTGATTCAAATTCAACTTCTACATGGGAGCTGCCGTCTAAACTATAGAATGGTTCACCCATTTCTACACCTGGCGCATCTGAATCAATCACCAGTACAGCAGGTCCATACTTACCTGTAACTTTCTTTGGATCAACTGTTAAAACAACTGACATAAAATCAGACAGATGTCCCCCCGAAACATAGGATTTTCTTCCAGAAACGACCAAACTCTCATCATCCCATTCTGCCACTGTAGGAGAATCAGCTTTTGATTCAGTGAAGGCAAAAGATCCTCTTTTCTCTCCCTTTAGAAGAGGAATCAAATAATCATCTTTTAGGAAACCTTCTACTTCTGATAATAATCCTGGCTCTGGGCCAATAACGACATTAGGAGATAAAACACCCATTTCCGATACCGTCTCCCTCGCGATTAGCATCTGCATTGGCGAGAAAGCCTGGCCACCTAAACCTACTGGCTGGGACATTCGATAGTAGCCTCTCTGTAGACTTAATTTTCTAAGTTCCTCATCTGAAAGAGATCGATTATTTATCAGAAATTCTGAAAATTCTTCTCGAAATTTGATCAGAGAAGGTGGGAGGTTATCAGGCATAAATCACTCCGATATTTTTATTAGCGTCTTTCCAAAATTTTCCCCATTTAACATGCCAATAAACGCCTTAGGGGCATTTTTTAATCCTTCAACGACATCTTCCTTGTATTTAAGTTTGCCTTCTTTGATCCAAGTAGCCATTCTCGTAATACCCTCGTCGTATCTATTCTCATATGCAAAAACCAGAAACCCTTCCATCTTGGCCTGTGACCTCGTCAAGAGTCCCAAGTTTCTAGGAGCCATATCAGGGGTTTCAAGATTATACTGAGATATTTGCCCGCATATCGCTATTCTCGCCCCTGTATTTATTCGTTCCATTACAGCATCAGTAACAAAGCCTCCAACATTATCGAAATAGACATCTATCCCTTCAGGGCAAAGTTCATCTAATGATTGGGCAACATCGGTTGTCTTATAGTTAATAGCATAATCAAACCCCAATTCGTCGACGATAAATTTAACCTTGGATTCTGATCCAGCTGTCCCAACAACCTTACATCCCATTATTTTGGCTATCTGTCCAACGATTTGGCCAACAGCACCAGAAGCTGCAGAAACAACCACTGTATCTCCGGGTTTTGGATCACAAACATCTAAAAACCCAAAGTATGCTGTTAGACCAGGCATGCCTAAAACACCCACCGCAGTCTGAATCGGAGCCAAAGATTCATCAACTTTCCTAACACCAATTCCATTGGAGATGGCATAACTTTGCCAACCAAACCTACCTTCAACTAAGTCTCCAACATTGAAAAGGGGAGATCTAGATTCAACAACCCTAGCCACTGCCCCACCCACCATAGGTTCTCCCACATTCACCGAAGGCGCATAAGATTTAGCATCATTCATTCTTCCTCTCATATAGGGGTCCAGTGACAGCCAAAGCGATTTCATCAAAATCTCCCCCTGCTGCGGCCGTGGGATAGGAGACTCAACCACATCGAAATCATCTTCCGTAGGAAACCCATTAGGTCTTGATTTAAGAAGTACACGCATATTAATTTCTGTAGACAAATTACTACCTCCTGTAAGAACCTTGGCCTAGCATATGGGAGCATCGGTTCATCGGTCAATCAAGGTTAAATATAAAGCGAAAGCCCTGTATAATTCCAATTCGATAGTTTCCGTTCTTGATTGAAGTCAAACTTCTAGGTGGATCAATATTGAAATCTCTGGGCACACAAATTTTATTGGATTTAGAAAACTGCAACTCCGATATTCTTGATGATATGGAATTTATAAAAGCTACTTTAAAAAAAGCAGCAACTGTGGCAGGGGCAACGGTCATTGGGGAAACTTTCCACAAATTCCAACCAGTGGGAGTGACGGGCGTGGTTTCAATAGCGGAATCTCATATTTGCATACACACGTGGCCTGAATATTCCTATGCTTCAGTAGATATATTCTCCTGTGGTGACGAGTTCAACTTAGATATGGCATCCCGAATTATTGAAGAAGGATTACAGTCATCAGATTCTTTCTCAAAGGTCTTAGAACGAGGTTTAAGACAAGGCCAAACAGATGGCGGTAAAGATAAGTGAAAATTTCATCACCTGAATGGCACATAGAGCCAATCAGTACAGGTCTAATACAAGCAGAAAGAATCACATCCATCCTGTGCGAGGTACAAACACCATTTCAGCACGTAATGATCATTGATGGAGAATGTTTTGGACGCTCCCTTATATTGGATGGCAAAACCCAATCCACTGAGCTTGATGAATTTGTATACCACGAGGGATTAGTACATCCTTCAATGGTCTCACATGAAAACCCAAGGAATATACTCATCGTCGGTGGTGGTGAAGGTGCCACGGCAAGGGAAGTTTTAAAGTACCGATCTGTTGATGAAGTTACAATGGTAGATATAGATCAGAAATTAGTTGAACTATGCCAAAAATTTCTGCCCAATCATCACCTGAATGCCTTCAACGACCCACGCCTTAAATTAAAATACGCGGATGCTCTAGAATTTGTCGATGCGTTGAAAAAACAGTATGACGTCATAATCATGGACGTTCCAGACCCATTAGAATATGGTCCAGCATACAGACTATTCACTCTAGAGTTTTTTAGTTTACTTAAAAGGAAGATGGACCCCAATGGAATTTTGGTGATACAGGCAGGGGCAACTGGTCCTTCTTTTTCAGAACAGTGCTTTACTGCGGTTGCCAACACACTTTCACAAGTTTTTAGCATTTGTCGTGGCTACGAGATTTTTGTACCGTCATTTGGTTCTACCTGGGGATTTGTTATGGCAAGTGAGAGGATAGACCCCTCTATTAAAACTCCAGGACATGTAGACACAGATTTAAAAACACATAACATCAATGATCTAAAAATGTATGACGGGATGTCTCACCAAAGCATGTTCCAGTTACCCAAATATACAAGGGGTAAATTACATACAGAAAGCCGAATAATCACTAATTCAAATCCCATATTTACTTACCAACAATAGGCAGTTATCATCAGAACTAATGTGCTATAGTTTGCACACACACAATGACTACTAATTTTCTAGACCAATTAAATCCCGCACAACGCGAATCGGTGGAGTCTGTAGACGGACCAGTCCTAATAGTTGCTGGACCGGGAAGCGGTAAAACAAGGGTAATAACAAATCGGATTGCATATCTTGTTCTTCATCAGAAAGTAAGTCCATACAACATTGGCGCAGTAACATTTACAAATAAAGCGTCCCGGGAAATGAAAGATCGACTTGTACCACTTTTAGGAACCGAGGCAAAAATATTAACGGTAGGCACATTTCATTCCTTCTGTTCAATGATTC
>TARA_B100000686_G_scaffold29597_1_pt1 | contig 15825 bp, 11 predicted proteins | sample TARA_B100000686 | Tara Oceans TARA_B100000686 (sample SAMEA2622733) | marine metagenome | biome: marine biome (ENVO:00000447); feature: marine epipelagic mixed layer (ENVO:xxxxxxxxx); material: "saline water (ENVO:00002010), including plankton (ENVO:xxxxxxxx)" | depth 150 m
TCTATTTTATTTGGGCTAAGGCCATTCTTATATGCGACGATAGTAAAACAAAAATATTGAAACCCCGGATTGTATTTAAAGGCAAAGTGTTGTGTTGTATGCAACCATAACGCTATAATGGTGGATGAGTAAAATAGATAGATATTATAATTATTCTCGATGTGGTTTTTGGAAAGTTAGAAGCAGGAATTAAAATGGCTGAAATTGTAATAGAGACTCATAATTTGCATAAGTTTTATGGTGCCAGAGATCAAAAGGTCCACGCACTAAAGGGGTTAGATATATCGATAGGGGAGGGTGACATAGTTGGGGTGATGGGCCCTAGCGGATGCGGTAAAACTACCTTGCTGAATTGCTTGTCCGGTCTAGATTCATTTGATGAAGGGGATATTTCTATACAAGGGAAGACGTTGACCGATTTGAATGACGATCAGCTAAGTGAGTTAAGAGCGAAAAAGATGGGTTTTGTTTTCCAGACCTACAATCTCCTTCCTGTTTTGACTGCGGTGGAAAATGTTGAACTTCCTCTTTTGGTGTCCGGTTATTCTGGAAAAGATGCAAGAGTGAAAGCTCTAGATAAATTAGCGGAGGTGGAACTAGTAGATTGGCAACATCACCTTCCTGGCGAATTATCCGGCGGTCAGCGTCAAAGGGTAACTTTGGCTAGGGCTTTGGTGAATGATCCAGCGATAGTTTGGGCTGATGAACCGACAGGCAACCTGGACAGCGAAAATGAAAGACTCATTATGGACCTGTTAACTCAGTTAAATAAGGATAATAACCAAACCTTTGTGATCGTGACCCACTCTGATTATGTAGGGGGTAGAACCAACAGGATTATACAGATGAAAGATGGGGAAGTGGTCTGAAAAATGCAAAAAGTTTTTGGGTTACCTGCTACTGAATTAGCCATTGGTATGACCGTAATACTAGCCTTGATTTTTTTGGTTATTTCAGTTGGTGCTAGTAGAAGATTTATTCTGGTAAAGATGGGGACCCGTAATATACCTCGGAGAAAAGGCCAGAGTGTATTAATTGTTATAGGGCTTATGCTCAGCTCCGCCATTATTGCCACATCTCTTGGGATTGGAGACACAGTGCGCTATTCGGTCAGGTCAGTTGCTTTAGATTTTTTAGGCCCTACGGATGAAATTATTAAAGGACCTGGAACCCAATTGTTCGGCGAAGAATACTTTGAATATTCTGAATTTCTGAGAGTCCTCCAATTAACGGAAGATAATCCAGATGTAGAAGCTTTATTACCTCTGATTGAAATTGGATTACCAGCATCTAACGACGTCCTTGAATTAGCCGAAAGTGACATGAAGGTAAGAGGTGTAGACGCCTCTTATTCAGATGATTATGACGAACTCAAAAATCAGCAGAATCAGATTGTATATATAGGAGATCTCAAAGCGAATGAGATTTTTATTAATGTGGACGCAGCGGACACTTTAAAACTAGGTGTTGGCGATGTGATTGTTGTTTACACGTCCTTTGGTAAGTCACAATTCGCAGTTAGAGACGTCCTCAAAAATGGTGGATTGGCTGGGGGCGGAAGAAATCCATACATACTATTTACGCTGGAAACTCTTCAAAATATTTTAGACAGGCAAGGTCAAATCACAAATATTTTGGTATCTAACAAAGGTGATGGCCAAAAAGCCTTGGATCTTTCTGAAGATGTGACAAAATACCTGCGATCTGAACTAACAAATACGAGAATTGCAACCGAGATTTTTGATATTTTGATGAGTAATGGAATTCCGGGGTTGTTCATCAAGGAATCCGAATCACTAAAGGCAACGGATAAAGAAAGCTCAGAAATGTTTGAGCGTCTGGCAGGAAATTTGAATGGTGACAATCTTGATGATGATTACATAAAAGATATCAGTGATTACCAGACTCAGCTCATGATTTTGGGTGTATTGGACAAATCAGGCTTACAGGAAGATGCTGGTTTGATTTCTATATTGTTTACCAGTTTAACGAGTCTCCGGGTAGATGATCAAAAGAGCGATAGCATCAAATTGGCTGAAAGGGTTGCTTCAGGAGTTACCACCATATTTTCGATATTTGGATCTTTTTCTATTATGGTTGGGATGCTTCTTATTTTCCTCGTATTTGTTCTGTTGGCTGCAGCGAGATCAACGGAATTGGGAATGGCTCGTGCTGTAGGCCTCAAGCGGAGAGATTTGGTTCAATTATTCACCTATGAGGGGACTATTTATGCATTTCTAGCTGCCATAGTAGGTACTCTTGCGGGTGTGGGGCTTAGCTTCGGGCTAGTGTTCATACTTCAGGATTTAATTGATACTGACGACTTTCAGATAATGCCGTATTATTCCATCGTTTCCTTATTGATAGCCTTTTCAAGTGGATTGATATTAACTTTCATTACCGTTGTTTTTTCGGCCTATAGGGCCAGCAATCTCAATATTGTTGTTGCCATAAGAGGACTCAAAGACGAATTCGTCAAGAAGCCTCCTGAAGCGGGGAGAAAAAAGATCCTCAATTTTTTGTGGGATCTTGTATTTCCGATAAAGCAATTAATATGGGTAATAACTGGTAATGGAAGCAGACTACGAAATGCGTTTCTATTACTTTTGTTTCCGGTTGCTTGGCCCGTAAACGTTTTAATTTCCTTGTTTAAACTTAGTGGAAAACATTCGTATTTAGTCCTTGGTGGTTTCTCACTGTCACTTCTTTTGTCCGGAATCTTCACTGAGACGGGGGCAAGCTTTTTTATAGGTCTTACGGGAACAGGTCTAGCAGTCGCTTTATTTGTTCGCTTTTTATCCTCCAGATTCCTCAACAACACTGAGACTGTTAATCAGATTGGAGGCACTCTTGAAGGAGGATTGGTTCTTTTGGCTAATTCCTTGCCTTTTGACTTGTTTGAAGGATGGATAGGAGAATTATCTGAACCTGGACCGTGGTTTTGGCCTATCGGGGGTGCAATTTCAACTGCCGCTGCAGTTTGGATTCTTATGTGTAACACAAGAGTGTTGATTGCAATATTGAACCTCGTATTATCGAGATTTTCGGGCTTGAAAGCAGTGACTAAAACTGCAATTAGTTATCCAATGGCGGCTAAGTTCAGAACTGGCCTTACAGTAGCTATGTTCGCTCTCATCATTTTTACTTTGATGATATTTTCAATATTGAACGGTATTGGTGATATCACTTCTGAGCAACCAGAGAGGGTTACGGGTGGATTTGATATCAAAGCATCTATTAGTCCTGATCTTCCTATTGCGGGCGACATAAGGCAATCGCTGAATATGGCCGATTTTGCTGTTGTTGCTGGGGCATCCAATGTCCCTGTTGAGGTTAAAGAATTAGACGGAGAAAACAATACATATAAACGGTCCAGACTTATTTCGTTGGAAGATGAATTTATGGGATCTACACTGTGGAGAATGGCTCATTTTGATCCCGAATATGGATCCACGGATAAAGATATTTGGAAAGCTCTTATTGAAAATCCTAACCTTGTGGTGGCCAATGCGTCGATCATACCTTCTGGAGATCCTTTTGGTCCGCCAGACAGAAGTTTCAAAACGTCTTATTTAACCCCTGGGGACGTAAAGGAAATGGACGCCTTCACCGTGCAAATGAAAAAACGGAGGAGTTCCTCTGATCCTGAGGAGTTGACTGTGATTGGTGTCATTGAACGGCTTGCTACGGACTCGGGATTCGGAAATGTGTCGGCCACATTCTATTCCACCAGATCTTTGACTTCCAAGATCGCCAAGGAAGAAATTCCGTTAAACGATTTTTATTTTTTGCTTGAAAATGGTAATAATGCGTCGGACTATGCGCAAAAATTGGAAAAAATATTTCTGGCAAATGCTATGAATGCGGAAAACCTTCTGGAGAATCTGGAAGAGGAACGGGCTACAAACAACGCTTTCAATAAGCTGTTTCAAGGTTTCAGTGGTCTTGGGTTAGTTGTAGGAATTGCTGCGATCGGAGTTTTGTCTGTAAGGGCCGTTGTGGAGCGACGTCAATCTATCGGAGTATTGAGGGCTATCGGATTTAAATCTTCCATGATAAGAGCCCAATTTTTGATTGAATCCTCGTTTATTACTTTGCTAGGAATAGTTGTTGGTATATTCCTTGGTGTTCTCCAGTCATGGTTGATTTTTCTTGAGATTTCCAAGGAACTTGAAGGGGCCCGTTTTTCGGTTCCAATAGCGGATGTGGGTATTTTGATAGTAGTTACGGTTATCGCTTCTATTTTGGCCAGTGTTATACCGGCTAACGAGGCAAGTAAAACATATCCCGCCGAGGCATTGAGATACGAATAAATATACCAAGTGTTTTGTGACACATGATCTTATGCCCCTATCGATGAATAGAAATTATCGGGTCAAGAAAAAGAAATAGGGAAAAGGGATTCGGCTGTTGTGGCTTTATCGATTAGTTTTTGGGCAACGCAAAAATCTATAAAAGTCTCTATTCCGTTCTTTGCTTCAGAGAAGTCATACGAGACTGGATCATAGCCTATTAGATCTTTGGTTCTAAGTAAATTTTTGTCCTCTCCAGACAAAATGGTTTTGTCCTCAAGTGTTTTAATATATGTAGTGCGGGCCGTTTGGAAAACGCGGTTTATTTCCCTGACCAATCCATCATCACGTTTCAAAAGTGAATTGTTCACGACCAATATGTGACTGATTGGATATATTTTGGTTTTAAGAAACCATTGGTGGTCTAAGGCAGATGGATTATCGAAGAAAGGTTTCGTTTTTGAATGGTCCAAATCCGTGGGTCCAATGATGGCATCTACCTCACCGGATATAAGCATTTCTTGCAAGTCGTCACACTCTGACGAGACGACGTTTGAAGGGGCCTGATATTCAATTACATGCTCATCCCCAGATAAAACCCAGGTTACGGAATTAGAATTTAGACCATATTCGCTGTTGAGGATGCCGCGGGTCCAAACCCCAGGAGTAAAGGTGTAACTCCGAACCCCGATTTTCTTCCCATTGAGTTCACTCGGTGACCTAAAGGATGAATCTTTTCTGCAGGAAAGGGTCCCGTGGTAAAAACCTCTAGTAAGGAATATAGGCAATGCAGTAAATTCTTTTTTGAAATGTTGGGAAACGATGTATGTCGCAAGTGCCATCTCGGATATGTCGAACTCTAAATTGCGTACCATTCTTCTGAATACCATGGGTATTGGAGAAATTTCTTTGTGGTCAAAACGAAAATCTGGGGAATTTAAACTCCCGTCTTTTAGTTTAATTGTGTGCCCGTAAGTTCCGATGGCTGTCGTTAAATGTATATTTCCCAAGCAATCCTCCTTACAAAAATTTAGTGACCCGAGCGATAAATATAAAAGGTCCAATTGTGAAAATTGTTTTCAGACAACGTAAAATTCAATAAGCTGCCCATAAAATAGAATTTTTTATGATCTGTTGAACTTCAGGTTGATAAAAAATTGGGTAGGTTTCATGTCCTGGTCGAAAGTAGAATATTTTCCCGAGCCCTCTACGATAACAACATCCAGTTCTGAAAACTTCTCCGCCTTCAAAGGAACTAAGGAAGACTAGGGTGTCAGGGTCTGGAATATCAAATCTTTCCCCGTAAACCTCTGTCTTTGGAATGTCAAAATATTTATTCAACCCGCGGCATATGGGATGGTTTGGCTCAATAACCCAAACACGTTCTCTTTTTCCATCGTCCCTGACAATTCCGAGATCGCAGGAAGTCCCCATCATTCGTTTAAAAATCTTCGAATAGTGAGCCGAATGTAAAATTACCAGTCCCATACCATTTAGAACACGGTCTTGTATTTTGTCGACAATTTTGTCGTCTACCTCACGATGAGCTTTATGTCCCCACCAGACTAGGACGTCTGTTTCCGACAAGGTGGCTTCACTTAATCCATGTTCCGGCTCATTTAGGGTTGCAGTTCCTACATCTAAACCTTCAGATCTGAGGTAATCTGCAATTACATTGTGTATTCCGTTCGGGTACACCTCAGCGACCGGTTCTTCTGTTTTTTCTTGTATAAATTCGTTCCAAATGGTAATTTTCATTTTTGTCACAATTCCTGTGGCAGCTCTAATGTCCAACGTTGTGTATTGAAATCATTTTCCCGTCATTTGAGGCTGATTCCTTTATAGCATCCCAGAGGCGGGCCATGCGTAAACCCAATTCGGCGGGTGAAGGATTGACAATGTCTCCATTCCTAACGAGTAGGAATTGTTCCCAGACTCCTTTAGATTCAGGTAGAGGAATCGATTTCCATCCTTCTGATTTATTCGTTTGTTGGTATAAAAATTTGCCCCAGGCATCAACCTTAAGGGCACCATTAGTGCAGTAAACTCTTAGATCAGATTCAGCCGTTTCGTAGGTGTCTCCACAGCCGTTTAATGATACTAATACCCCAGACCGAAGTTTTCCCAGAATAGCGGCTGTTATTTCCACGGGTCGGTTTAGGTTGTTGAAAAATGCCGAAACGTGGGTAAAATCTTCACGTGCAAGGTCTGAAATTGTATTTAGTAAATGGGCACCGGAGTCAAATAAAAATCCACCGCCGGAAATGGATGGATTTTGCCGCCATTTACCTTCTGATCTGGCTTTCCAGTCTTGCACCATTAAACCCGATATATTCCTCACTTCTCCCAATTTTCCGGAGTTCAGGATTTCTACGGCTTTTCGTACCTGTGGGGACAAACTGCCCTGAAAAGCTACGACAAGAAGTTTGCCCGTAGAGTCTCTGGTTTTAATGAGCACCTCGGCTTGCTGTGCGGTCATGACCATTGGCTTTTCGACCATAACATCAAGACCTGATTCGAGGCACCTCTTAACTTGTTGGAAGTGCAGTGAATGAGGAGTGACGATGAATGCAGCATCCAATACTTGGCCGTATTCTAGTAACAGTTTCTCGAGATCAGGTTCATTGTGAGGAAAGGGTCGCCCGTTTTCCTCGAATATCTTGCAAGTCTCAATGAACGATTCATCTGATGGCTCACAAACTACCGGAATGTGTGTGTTGGTGAATTCCGATAATATTATTCTTAAATGGTTCCTAGCCATGCCACCACAACCTACAAATAGGGCACGAGTCTCAATGTCTTTAGTCATTTGAGTGTTCCGTCCTGTTATTCATGAGTTTACTCTCCAAAAGCTTCATCAAATACTCTGTCAGAAGGTGGAAATTGCAATTTCTTAAGAAATTTACAACCTTCTTCCGCTCCAAATTCCCTGTTCATTGCCGCATCTTCCCACTCTACTGATAAAGGACCCTGATAATCTATGAAATTCAATGTGCGGATTATTTCTTCGAAATCTATTCCACCTCTTCCCAAAGTACGAAAATCCCACCCTCTACCTGGAGCTCCGAAGTTGAGATGCGAGGACAAAATACCTGATTCACCATCGAGTGTAACGGCAGCATCTTTCATGTGTGTGTGGTATATACGATCGGAAAAAGTTCTCAGAAATTTATTGACGTCGATCATTTGCCAATGTAAATGGCTTGGATCGAAATTAAAGCCGAAGGTATGTCTGTGATCTACGGCCTGGAGGGCCCGTCTTGCTGTGACAATGTCAAAGGCTATTTCAGTAGGATGGACTTCTAGGGCAAATTTGACCCCACATTTATCGAATTCGTCAAAAATAGGGTTCCACATTTCAGCGAAATACTTGAATCCTTCTTCAATAGTCTGTTCATTAACTGGTGGAAAGCTGTATATCATGTGCCAAATCGAGGATCCAGTGAATCCGTTAACTACATCAACGCCAAGGTTTTGTGCGGCTTTTGCAGTATTAATCATGGCCTGGACAGCCCATGCCCTTTTACCGTCAGCGTTGCCGTGCACGTGCTCAGGAGAAAAAAAATCTGATCGGGAATCATTGTTGGGGTCACAAACTAGCTGACCAGCCAGATGGTTACTGATAGAGAACAATTTTAAATTGTGTTTTGATAATAATTCAAGTTTGTTCTCCACATATTTACTATCTACAGCGGCTTGATCCACGTCTAAATGATCCCCCCAGCAAGCGAGTTCCAATCCGTCGTATCCCCATCCTGATGCTTTTTGAGCCAACTCTTCGATAGGAATGTCTGCAAATTGGCCAGTGAACAGTGTTATCGGTCTGTACATGGTTTTTCCTTCCCTGATAATTTATTATTTGTCCAAACTAATTTTTATACCTAAAATAAGGTTCGTAATACTCTTTTAGTTGAATCCAAGGTGTCAGATATGTCCTGTGTCGAGTGGGCTTCAGATAAAAACCAAATACCCCTAGAAGTCAATCTGATTCCTTCCTTCATCATTCCGGAAACAAATTCACCATAGATATCTTGATTGGCGTGTCTAACGTGGGTTGAATAGTCGGTGACCGGGTTTCCATTAGTGAAACTTACAGCGAACATTGGCCCAGGCCCTTGTATATTCATTCCAACTTCTAATTCGGAATTTATTTCCATTAAACCGATCATGAGCTGTTCCCCAAGGTCATTTATTTTTTTGTTTGTTCCAATGGTCGCGTCAGAGAGTCGGTCCAACACGGCGTTTGTAGCAGCCATGGACATCACATTGGCGTTTAAGGTGCCACCGTGCATTACTATTCCATCACCAATCATTGACATGATTTCTTTTTTCCCGGTTAACAAAGACACGGGAAATCCTCCGCCAATTGCTTTAGCATATGTGGCTAGATCTGGTATGACACCAAAGTGGGTTTGCGCCCCGCCAATACCTATTCTGAATCCAGTTATAACTTCATCAAATATGAGAACGGAACCGTTTTTGTCACATTCTTTTCTCAAGTGATTCAAATACTGGTCTGTGGGCATAATGCAATTTGTGTTGCACATGATTGGTTCAGTTATCACAGCTGCAATTTCTGAACCGTGGGTTCCAAATACTTCTTCTACCGCTTTAAAGTTATTCCATGGAAGTATCAATAACCCGGAATCTGTGCCATCAGCCATTCCTTTGCTCATAGGGAGTGGTTCAACCATAGTAGGAGGATTATTGTCCATAAGAGGGCTTGCAGTGTTGAATAATACGCTGTCGGACCATCCATGATAATGGCCTTCAAACTTCACTATTTTGTTTCGTTGGGTGTAAGCCCTTGCTAACCTAAGGGCCGCCTCTACTGCTTCAGTTCCGGAGCTGGCAAACCGTACGAGTTCGGCATTCGGAATGGAATTTTTGACTTTCTCGGCGGCCTCCACTTCCAGGATATTTTGGCCGGCGAATAATTGTCCCTTACGAGAAGCATTAGATACTGAATTTAATAGGAACCGGGGTGAGTGACCGAATATCATTGGGCCCTGTCCCAAGACATAATCGATGTATTGGTTTCCGTCCACGTCAGTTATTCGGGATCCTAAGGCCTCTTTATAAAATAATGGGTGGGGGGATTCTGAAAGACGAACGTTTGAGTTAACCCCGCCCGCAAGTGACTGTAGGGCTCTGTCGTATAGTTCACCGCTTTTGTTTAAAGAAAAATTAGAAGGCGACAATATTTTTGCTTTAGCCCCTTTTTAATTCACTTAGATAAATTATTACTGGACGCTCGCCTTATAATACACAAAATTAACGGAAAAAAAGCGGGAGAACTAAATATGAAATTGGCTTTACTTGGTATTGCCCATGAAACAAATACTTTCTCAGAAGTTCCAGCGGATTATGATGCCTTCAATATTTGGAGAGGTTCCGAAATTATTGATCAATACAGTCAATCACAAGCGACTAATGCGGGTTTTTTAAAGATGTCCGAGGATCCGGATGTAGAAGTGGTCCCTTTGGTTTTTGCAATTACAGGTCCCATCGGCACAATTACCTCCGGAGCCTTTGAAAAATTAAATGAGGAATTATTAACTTCCCTTAGTAAAATAGGTTCCTTTGATGGGATTTTGCTATCCCTTCACGGTGCAGCGGTATCTGAGAAATATCCGGATGCTGATGGTGAAATAATAGAGAGAATCAGGAGTCTTGTCGGGCCTGATGTTGTGATCGGGGTAAGTCTTGATATGCATGCCAATATTTCCCGAAAAATGGTGGAAAACTCGGATGTGTTAACGGTTTACAGAACTAACCCTCATCTGGACGCAAAGCCGAGAGCTTTTGAATGTGCCCAAATCGTGGTGCGGACCTTACGAAATGAAATTAAACCCGTGATGTGGCTAGAAACTCCACCTGTTGTCATAAATATTGTTAAACAATTTACTGATGAAGCTCCTATGAAAAACGTAATGGAAGATCTTGAGACTGCATTGTCTTTACCAGGGATTATTCATGGTAGTGTTGCTGAAGGTTATCCCTACGCGGACGTGGAAGAAATGGGGATGAGTTTTCTCTGTATATCGGATGGAGATCAAAAGGTTGCACAGAATGCTTGCAAATGGGTGGCAAAGAGGGCTTGGGATCGGAGAGAGGAATTTGTTGTAGATACGCCATCACCAGAAGAAGCTCTTATATATGCCGATACACATCATACTGATTCATCTGACGGCCCCTACGTGCTTATGGACGTTGGAGATAATATAGGTGCTGGGAGTAGTGCTGATTCTACTCATATACTGCATGTTGCAAAAAAACTCGGTGTTAAAGGCTATTTGCAAACCTTGTTTGATCCAGAGGCAGTGTCCTTATGTGCTCTTGCTGGAGTTGGGTCGACAGTTGATTTGGAGGTGGGCGGCAAAACTGATTCTATGCACGGAACTCCTGTTAGAGTAACCGGGGTTGTGAGAACACTTTTTAGTGGTCAGTTTGAGGATCATCGGCCAACCCACGGCGGATTCCAGTTTTATGATGGAGGTTTAACAGCGGTCTTGGATACTGATGATGCTCACACACTTGTTTTAACTAGTTTGAGGTGTGGAAACACAAGCAGAGAACAAATGTATTCTGTCGGAATCACACCCGAAAAGTACCGTGTGATAGTGGCCAAAGGCGTTGTTTCCCCCAGGCCTGCTTATCAACCGATCGCAAGCGAAGTTTTGTTGGTTAACAGCCCGGGGGTCACTACGTCTGATTTAAATTTTTTTGAATACAGAAGAAGGCGTATTAACCTCTATCCTTTTGAGGAAAATGCAGTGTATTCTGATTAGGTATCGGACGGACATAAGGATTACCTTATGGTTTATGAATGTGAATTTATTTCATCAGTGAAATTGGGAGTTAAATATGGCCTTTGAAATTGGATATTCAACATATGCTCTGAAAACCCTAGATCCTTTTAAGGCCGTGAAATTAATTGCAGATTGTGGATATGGGGCGATAGAAATTTGCTTGAGTGACGATTGGCCTACTTCGCCGTTATTTTTCTCTGAAGAAAATCAAAGGGAACTTGGAAACCTAGTCCGGGAATTGGGTCTGCCGTCGCCAGTTCTTTTCGGAAATATAGATGTGTGTGCCCCAAAAGACGACCGGAAAAAAATGATCGAACTAACGAAAAGAAAATTTGATATGGGTCATCGTATGAAAACAGATTCTGGTCCTGTAGTCATCACTACGACTCCTGGTCATTCCGCGCCGTCCTGGGAATCCCGTAAAGAAGAGATAAAGGAGGGGTTTTGGAATCTCGCTGAATTGGCGTCTCAAAACAATGTGATAATAGCGGTGGAGGCACACGCCGGTACCGACTTTGAAACTCCTGAAAAGGCTGTATGGCTTATGGAACAAACTTTGCATCCGAATCTCACTCTTGATTTGGACATTTCTCATTTTGTTGTTGAAGGGAGCGAGATGGACCACAGTGTGGACATAACAGCATCTTACGCCTCTATGGTGCATATAAAAGATGGGTCTAAAAAGGATGGTAACGTGACTTTTTGTCTTCCCGGTGAAGGTGGCATAGACGTAGGTAAGTTTTTTAGGGCGCTCCAGAGAAATGATCTTTCCAACCTCCCGGTTTTCGCAGAGGTTAGTGTTCAACAGTCAGGGGACCCAGCATACGACCCGGTACATGTAGCTAAATTTTGCTTTGACGTCCTTAATCAAGGCCGGCTAAGCCTAGAACAATGATGTTGACGACATTTTCATAATCAATCAGTACTAGGTGGTTGGTTATGATTTTGAATCATATAACCCCCATAATATTCCCGATTTGGAGTGGAGAATAAAATTGCCCAAAAAGATTAACAGAGCTTTGGAGTTGCTTGAACGCGATCAAGCAATTTATTACGAAGATGCCAATGACGGGACGCCTTTGAACCGGGATGAGGGGAGAAGGATGGCCCAAACATGGGCAGATTATATCAATATACGAATGGAACACGGTGTTTTTGACATCAAGGCTCTTGGGGAGTTTATGGAGGGTCTCGTGGAAGGTGGCCCGACAAGAAGTGGACACAGGACTCCTGCCACGGTTGTAGAGTTACCAGTAACGGGTATTAGTAAGAATGTGATTATGGCTAACGCTTGGCAAATGACCCAATCATTAGCCCGAGGTGTGCATGGGTTTGTAATTTGTCATGCAGAGAGTCCGGAGGCGGTCAAAGCTTTTGTTGAACACATAAGATACCCCTTTCATTTACAGGGCGTTGGCAATGGACTTGAAGTTGGTAAACGAGGTTCTTCTGGGCAAAAGTTGGCGGCTCCAATTTGGGGTGTCAATCCCGAAGATTATTTAACCCACGCTGATCTGTGGCCTTTGAATCCTGATGGGGAATTGATACTGGGTGTAAAAATAGAAAACAAACGGGCTCTTGGAAATGTTGAAAAAACCCTAGCGACTCCCGGGATCACATTTGCGGAGTGGGGCCCGGGTGATATGAATTGGTCCTTCGAACATAAGTCAGATATTATGCCGGATCCTGTAGAAGGTGAACTCCTGGAAGCTAGGAATCGCGTTTTTGATGCTTGTAAGGCAAACGGGGTAATATTTTGTGAATGGGGAACACCCGAGAATGTTGTTCAAAAGATAGACGAAGGTATCAGGGTTATAACTGCGGCAGGTCCTACAGGGAAAGAAACCGCTGTTAAAGGGAGAAATTATTCCAAGAGGCAAATGCCTGTTTAACGGTACTTCATATCGGTTAACTCAAAGAGGCCCAAATGTCCAACCGGCAATTATATGAAATCGGAGAATTAAATCTTAGGTTTAACGTTTCCTTGCGGCAAACAGTGTATAGCCATGGATGGGTTCAGTTGGCGCCATGGGAGTGGAACCCAGATCAGAATTGTATTTCAAGAAAAGAATTGTTAGATGGTAAGAATATCGTTTTTTTATGCCTGTCACAGGTTACTCCGAAATCCTTTTTGATTAAATCAGATAAATGTGATTTGAACCAAAATCAGGTAAATATCTTGAAACGCAGAGCCATCCGTTGGATATCAGGAGAATGGAACCCCGAAGGCGCAATGCAGATAGCACGGAGGTTGAATAGTCACATAGCACTTTACCTAAAACAGGGTGGAGGAAGGTTCCTACGATCTAGTACCTTCTACGAAGATCTTGTCAAAACAATATGTACCATAAATACCAATTGGGCCTCCACTGTGCACATGATTAAGGCACTTGTATCCCAGTCCGAAGGGGAATGCTTTCCTAATCCCACTCAGGTGTCAAACCTTGGATCTGAATTTCTAAAACAAAATACTCGTATGGGCTTTCGGTCTGATGTTGTTTACAGAGTCTCGCAGTTTTTTGCGGAATTAAATGTAGGAACAGAATTGGAGGATGATGTTCAAGTCAATCCCACGAAAGAGGGCCTGCTAAATTTCAAGGGACTTGGCCCATACAGCGCAAATCATATGATGATGCTGTCACTTGATTTCTCTTCTATTCCAATTGATTCGGAGGTTAGTAGTTACTGCAAGGAATGGTATGGCCTCGGGCCTCATGAAATAGAGGCATTTTTTGACCCCTGGGGCGAGTATAAGGTGCTTGGGTATAAACTGGACAGAACATTGAGGAGCCAAAAGTGGCGAGATTCCCTTAAATGATGATCTTACGGAAACTTCCTAAAGTTTAGTTTAGTTGTTACGTGTATATGAGGCTCATGTCCTGTTTTGCCGTTGATGATCATTTCCTTGATTTGGCTAGAGTTTACTTATCTGGATTGTCACCCTCAATGGAGATGTTGGGTAGCCACTCCAACCATTTTGGAAGATACCAGGCACTGCTGCCGAGAAGTTTCATCACACTAGGGACTAGAATTGATCGAACTATTGTCGCATCAATCAACACTGCGGCTCCGAGGCCAAAGCCCATAGATTGAAAGAATGTTATTTCCCCCAAGGCGAAACCACCAAAGACTGCAACCATGATCAAGGCTGCTCCAGTTATTATACTTGCGGTTTTCCTGAGGCCGAATGCGACGGAATCCGAAGCTGATGCAGTTTCATCAAAATTTTCTTTGATCCTGCTCAGCATGAAAACGTGGTAATCCATTGATAACCCAAACAATATGCTGAACATGAAAAGAGGTAACCAGAATTCTAATTGATCTACTTGGTCAAACCCGAATATGCCAATCATAAATCCTTTTTGGAACACCAGGACTAGTAATCCATAGGACGCAGCCACAGAGAGCAGGTTCATTATTATCGAGACTATTGATATTGTGATCGATCTGAAGGCAAACAATAAGAGAAGAAAGCTTAATGTCAGGACCATGGCTAAGACCAAGGGGAAGTATTCGTCGGTCATTTCAACAGAATCTACTACTTCGGCTGATGATCCTCCTACATAGATTGTATATTGGCTGGATGGGACTTCAATAAACGCTTCCGGGATCAGTTCATTTCTTAGTCGCCTGATTGAATTTAAGGCGGTTTGATTTTGTGGGTCTCCAGAGATTTTAGCGGTAAATTCGGCAAAATTTACTGATGAATAGCTTTGAAAATTGGTTTCTAAAAATCCTTCGTCCTCCGATAGGGAAGCCGTCAGGTTTTGTATTGCTGTTTTGATTTGTGGGGAGTTAAGATCGGCGTCTATAACAATGTTAGCGGGCTCATTGGAACCAAACCCAAATTTTTCATCAAGGACCATGAATCCAATTTTGGCCGGTTGATCATCCGGGAGGACAGAGATTCCGCTTGTTCCTTTTTCAAGATCGAAATAAAAATAACCTAAAACCAACAGAAAACCAGAAACTAGTATCATGCTGATCACGGGCCGGTTCATAACTTGCAAGGTTATTTCATTCCAAAAACCACCCTCCGATTCATTAGATTGTTCATTCGTGGAAAGGAATTTAGGTTTGAATCCCATTGTCCGTGTGGCTGAGAGAAGGACCAGTATACCCATAGCAACTCCAGAGGCTATAAGTAATTTGGGGCCAACGGATTGGGTAAAGGCTATGATTAAAAACCCAACAATATAAACTGCTATTGTAAGTTTCTTGTGAACGTAAACATGATTTATTCGATCACCCAGTACTCCTATGATGGCTGGCAATAATGTAACGCCCGCCATAACAGCCACGAAAACAACGAGTATGGCACCTACTCCAAATGCCTGAAAAGTCTTTTCAGGTATGACAAACATTCCAAGCAATGCTAATACGACTGTTAAGCCACTGAACATCACCGCTCTACCGGCGGATCGTCCAGTTTTAACGATGGCATCTGTTTGGTCTAGCCCGTAAGATCTCTCCTCCCTATATCTAGAAAGAATGAACAAGCAATAATCTATTCCCACAGCGAGCCCCATCATTGTCATTATGTTAGGAACAAAATCATTCAAGTCTATGAATTGTCCTAATATTGCTGTTAGGCCGATTGAGATGAATATCGAGACGATGGCTAAAAGAACTGGGATCATAGCGGATACGACTGATCCAAATACCAAGGCCAAGATAATTAAAGCTACTGATATTCCAATTGTTTCCCCAGTTAATAAGTC
>TARA_B100000686_G_scaffold10755_1_pt1 | contig 15812 bp, 18 predicted proteins | sample TARA_B100000686 | Tara Oceans TARA_B100000686 (sample SAMEA2622733) | marine metagenome | biome: marine biome (ENVO:00000447); feature: marine epipelagic mixed layer (ENVO:xxxxxxxxx); material: "saline water (ENVO:00002010), including plankton (ENVO:xxxxxxxx)" | depth 150 m
ATGCATGTTTGGTTGTAGACGCTCCACACGAACTGAAAGAAGAAAATCAATTAAGAGAGAAGTTAAACAAAAATAATTTATCTTTGATTAAATTAGTTGCTCCAACAACTGATGATAAAAGATTACAAAATATAATTAACATTTCATCAGGTTTTATTTATCAAGTAAATGTAACAGGTGTGACTGGAGTAAAAGAAGCAAAAAATGAAGATGTAGATAATTTTGTAAAAAGAATTAAGAAATTGACTGACATACCTATTTGTTCAGGTTTTGGAATAAAAACACCAGTAGATGCAAAAAATATTGCTAATAGTGGTGCAAATGGAATTATAGTAGGATCAGCATTTGTTAAATATATTCAAGAGAATATGAAAACCACAAATTTACCACAAAAGCTGGGTAAATATGTAAAATCATTTGCGGAGGTATTAAAGTGAATTGGATAAATAAGATTAAAAAACTTGGTGAAAGTATCAAACAAAATATCAACAAAAAGTTTCCTAGTAAATCAGAAAGAGAAAACAGTGCTTGGACTTCTTGTCATAATACACCTGTATTAAAAAAAGATCTTGAAGAAAATTTATTTGTTTGTCCAACATGTAATCATCATCACAGAATCAGCCCTGTTCAAAGATTTGGCATGCTGTTCGACTCGGGCAATTATAAAATAATAAAAACACCTATCGTTAAAGACGATCCATTATCCTGGACGGATACAAAATCATACAAAGTTAGATTAAAAGAAGCTAGAAAGAAAACTAATCAAGACTGCGCTATTTTAGTTGCATCGGGAAAAATAAATGGAATAGACACAACGGTAGCAGCATCAAATTTTGACTTCATAGGAGGAAGTCTAGGCGCAAGCGAAACAGAAGCAATAATATATGCAGTAGATTATTCTATAAAAAATAGCCAACCGTTTGTAAACGTATGTGCATCTGGTGGAGCCCGGATGTATGAGAGTTTGATTGCATTGTCTGGTATGACAAAAGTTACTTTGGCAATTAATGAACTTAGGTCTAATGGTCTGCCGTATTTTGTAATTTATTCACATCCAGTTGCGGGTGGAGTCTCTGCATCGATGGCAATGATCGGAGATCTGCAAATCTCGGAGCCAAATTGTCTTATTGCCTTTAGTGGTCGGCGTGTGGTCCAGGCAACTGTAAAGGAAGAGTTACCTCCTGACTTCCAAACAGCTGAATTTTGTCTCAAGCATGGAATGATAGATCGCATTACTGAAAGAAAAAATTTAGCTAAAGAAATAGGAATATTATTATCTATATTGCTAAAGAAAAATTCTGAAGTAAGTTCAGAGAATAATGAACAAGCTTCTGAACTTAGTATCCAAACTAGAGAAGCATCTTAAATATACCGTTAATCAGATATGATTAACTCTGAAATCTATTATAAAAATCTTCAAAGAAAATATAGCAGAAGTATTTCTTTAGGTTTATTTAGAGTTAAAAAGGCTTTAAAATTGTTAAATTCTCCACATTTAAAATTAAAAAGGGTAATTAATGTGATTGGGAGTGACGGAAAATTTTCCTGTATCAGCGCACTCCAATATTTCATTGAAGCGAATGGTAACACTACAACTGTAAACTTTTCGCCACATCTTTATAATCTACGAACACGATTTTGGTTAAAAAATAGATTTATTTCTTTAAAAGAAATTAAAAAGTACGAAAAGAAAATATCTAAATTAAAAGTTAAACTAAGTTTATTTGAAGTTTTGACTTTAATCCATATCTTAGCAGCTTCAAAAGAAAACGCTGATTTTTCGTTACAGGAAGCGGGACTTCTATTCAAGGGAGATGCGAGTCGAGTCTGGAATAAACCTTTTATGCAGATTTGTACAAACTTAAATAAGCAGCATCTTGAGTGGGTTTATCCTAAAACTATTAATGAAATTTGTAGACAAAAAGTTGGATATATGAGTAATAATACGAATATTTATATAGGAAAACAAAAGCCAAAAGTATTAAGAATAGTTAAAAAAATACTTAAAAAAAATAAAAGTAATATTACGTACCCTTCAACTTGGAAAATTATAAATAAAAAAAAAGGACTTTTTTATAAAGACAAAAAAAATTTAATCAAAATTAGATCTAAATATATTCATAGTATAGGATTGATTGATAACTTAGGTTTAGCTATAAAAATTGCATTAGATTTAAATATAAAATCAAACATAATTGAAAAAACAATACCTAAAATTAAATTCGAGGGAAGATTAGATTATATTAAAAAAGGTAAATTAAGAAAATATCTAAATAAAAATGAGTCTCTGCTTTTAGATGGTGCCCATTCTAATGCTTCAGCACAAAACTTATATAGTTATCTAAAGACTTTGAAAGGACCTATTTGCGGGGTCTGGGCTATGCAAAAAAATAAAATGCCATCACAATTTTTAAAGAATTTTCATGGTATATTTAAAAAAATAATAACAATGAATATTGATAGTGAGCCAAATTCCTGTACTGCTGAAGATCTTAAAATAATTGCTATTAAAAAAGGATATTCTGTTGATAAAGCAAAAAATATCCAAGATGCTTTTAAAAAGTTAAATTCAAATAAAGCAAAAACAATTTGTGTTTTTGGAAGTTTATACCACGTAGGGTATGTATTAAGTAAAAATTAACTTATATTACTTTCGATCCAAGATTTTAAATCAGACTTACTTGTCAATCCAACTTTTGTGTCTTTAAGCTGTCCATCAACATGCAGAATCATTGTGGGAATTCCGCGTACATTATATTTTACCGGAATATTTGGCTCTTCATCAATGTTATGTTTTGCAATTACAACACCTTTGTCTTTTAACTCAGATGACAACTCTTCGAGAATTGGAGAAATCGAAATACATGGTGCACACCAAGTTGCCCAAAAATCGGTTATACATATTTTATTTTCATTTATTAGATTTTCAAAATTTTCGTCAGTAGATTTTATTGTTGCCATAATTATTTAATATTTATTAAAAAAAATAAGTCAAGATTAATTTAGAAGTTATTATTTAATTCACAATACTTTTTATTTTTTTTTCTTCAGCATCTTCTATATCGGGGACAACATTTTCATCCTCGGTAGAAGAATGAAGCTTGGAGCCGCCTTCTAGACCGTGGTCATCTTTTAATTTGACAATCAAATTTTCAAGTCCACTCTTTTTAGCATATGTACTATCAATTAATGCCTGAAAGGCATTTCTGTGTGTCTTAAAACTTGAAAATAATGTTTTAATATTATTTCTTACAACTGTGTATTTATCCCAAACTGCCTCGGCATCTTTTACAACATTATCAACTATAGAAATTTGTTTGTGTTGATTTTTAAGACTTGTAACGTTTGCAATTAAAGCCATTATAGAGATTGGACCAGCTAAAATAACCTTATTTTCAGCTGCAAAATCTAGTAATTCCTTATCATACTCAATTGCTGACAGATAACATGTATCAAATGGCATGAACATAATTACATATTGAAAAGACTTTAAATTATATAACTTGCTATAATTTTTTTTAGCAAGACTTTTGATGTGATCTCTTACTGATGCTAGATGTTTGCTTATATGTAAGGTTCTAAGTTTTGGGTCTTTTTCATTAGCAAAATCTTCAAAGTTTTTTAAGCTTACTTTGCAATCAATAACAATGCTGTTTTCTTCTGGAAGAGTGATTATAAAATCAGGATTAACTCTTTTGCTTAATCCTGTAACTACATCTTTATTGATTTGCCCTTCTCGAACAGTAAAATCTTGATCTTTAACTAAGCCATTTTTTTCAAGTAATCTTTGTAATTTTTTTTCGTTGTATTCGCCTTGGTATTTAACGTTACCAACCAACTTTTCATGAAAATTTCTATACTCTTGAACTAAAGAAGTATATTCCTGAAAACTTTTATCAGATATCTCTTTATAACTGTCTGCGTTTTTAGAATTTTGAATTAAGATTTCTTTATCTTTTTTTAGTTGTTCAATATAATCATCTTTTACGGTCATTGTATTTTCAAGATTGCTAATCTGGCTATCTAACTTAATAATTTCGGGACTATTCAGATCTAAAGGATCTTTATTTTTTAGATTTTTTAATATGTAAAAAATTAAACCTCCTAAAATTAAAGCTAATATAATTACTGTAAATGATAAAATTGTTGTCATGTTTCTCCTTTATAAATTAGTTTTTAATTAAATGCGACCATTCTTTAGAATATTTTTGAACGCTCTTATTATTGTCAATACATTTTTGAATTAATACAGTTAGTGAGTCACTAAATTCTCTCGAACCATCATCGTGACCTAACGTATGTGATAGTTCGTGCAAAAATACTGACATCATCTTACCAAATGATTCGTTGAATAAAGTTTTGTGTAAATAAATCAATTTTGAGTTATGATCTGAAGAATTTTTCAATTCTCCTAATATTTCCTTGCAAGTTATAGTTCTGAATTTTACCTCATACAATGGATCGTCATATTCATCTCCTGAGAATAACTTTGAAAAGCTTGGACTAATATTTTTTGCTGCTTCAAAACAAAAATCAATTGCTTTCTTTTCACTTGAAGTTAATTCCATTGTTTTTTTATTTTTAATTCTTTTTTCTGCATTTTTTTTATTTTTTATGAATTTATCCAGTGCTGACTCAACACCAAAATTTGTAAAATATGCTGGCAGAAGTTTTTTATTCTTTTTTTCTTTATTGGTTTTTTGTCTTATCCAGTTTTGAACTTTAGTAGAAAACCAATCATTGTAGGTGATTTCTCTACTCCATGTCCATCTAGACTCGGCATAATAACTATCTTTAAATAATTCTTTTATATATTTATCATCTTTTAGTCTTCCGTATGAATTAGAAGCTATTGAGCTTAACAATAAATGACCAGTAGACCATATATCTTTTGAAGTTTCTAAAATATATCTTATTGCAACATTTTCAGGTAAGTCCATGTAATAGAAACCAGATCTTGCAAAGATAGAAAAAAATGTACTTTGTAATTTAGTGTCAAAAGCCTGTCGGTCCCGGTCTATCTTTGTTTTTTTTTCAAGCGCACTGTAAGCTTTATCAATTGAGATAACTACTGGTATTCCTTTAATATCAACTCTTTTTAACCCTTTATAAAATCCATAACCATTTTTTTCTGTCGATTTGTATATCGTTATATCATTATACGAATGGAGAACTTCACCAATAATTGGATTTTTTGAATAAAAAAAGTTTCTTAAACCAAATTGAAAACTTTTTTTCAACTTTTTATCTATTGTATTAATGATTAAATAATTTCCATCAATTTTATTTATTTTAAAATAGTTATAAACTAAAGGTCTTAATTCTGTTTCTGGTACCTCTTTTCCAACAGTTACAATTAAAGCCCTATCTCCAGATAATAAAATAGGATTAAAAATGCCTATTCTTGCTAAATCAGAGAAACATTTTTTAATTCCCTCGCCATGAGCACCTATTTGTCTATATGATTTTTCACTTTTAGTTGATCCAATATAATAAAGCCTTTCTAATGAATATTCATTAGGTGCGTGAACTTTGATTTGATCATTCTCAGTGCTGATTTTAATTTTATCAATTCTAATATTAGCTTCAACGACTCCATCTACTGTATTTTGCAGACAATCTCTGCTTAATTTATCATGATCCCATACTTCTTCTCCCCAAGCTGTAGTGACTGCACTTTCTACACTTTTAATAAATTCAACTTTATTTACTTCTTTCAATTCTAAAAGTAAATCTTTTAACTTAGAAACATTATTCATTTTTTTCCCCATTATTTATTTTTTTTGTTTCATTTATTTCATCTTGAATAACTTCCATTAAGGTTATTCCTTTATTATAAATATGAGCGTCTCTAGAATCTCCTATAAATTTAAATATCTTTAAAGGTAGATAACAAATAAAAAGCATCAAATTTAGAAATTTTCTGTTTGAATAATATTTTTTTTTAGCTTTTTCAGTTATTGATCTATGGAAGAAGTATAAATCCCAATCATTTTTCCACATTTTATAAAAAATTAATCTTTCTTTTAAAAGATTTTGATATTTATTTTGCATGCTAGTGTTCAATATATCCTTTGTTGATTTTTTCTCTTATTTTCTTATCAGTAAATTTCTTTGCCTCTTGCTCATTTATAAATTTCTTAATTTGTTCCTGTGGGTTTTGAATTCCAATTCTTCCAAAAACAACTTTCACTAAAATACCTTTTTGTGATATTTCCCAAAATTTATTTGAAACTTCGTTTTTAAATTCAAAATATTTTTTCATTTTAACCTCCTATATTAATTTTTTTATTGACCTGATTATTTGCTACCTGAAATTCCCTTCTCAGGGGAACTTTGATATTATTTAAAGAAGGACTAGTAACTTCAAAGATTATCAACTTTACAGCTTGAGTAAGATGAGAAAGAAAGAATAATAGCTCGAACTGTAGTTTGTTCCCCTTTTTGAGAGCGCTTATGAAAGGTAAAAAATTAGTTTTTTTCTTAGAAGGAGTTTTGACAGAAAGTAGAACAGAAAGGATCTCCCTCTTATTCAGCAAACTAATTAATTTTTTTATCATATTGCTAATAATATCCTTATATTTACACGTTGTCAACAGTTATTTTTAATTTGACAATTTTAATTTACACGGTATAAACAGTATATATAAAGAATCATGGATATTAATAAATTAAACAAAGTAATACGTTCAATTAGTGAAAAGACTAAAAACCGTGATTTATTAGAAAAAATTCTTAAAGAGTGCGGTATGAGCCGGTCTAATTGTAGTAATTTGATGGTTTATAAACACGGTTCTTCTTTTGACCATTACGTTTATAGGTACAAAGAAGATCAATTCCCACCAGAGTTTTCATATTTGTTTCTTAATGCAGCTTTTGCATCTCTTTATAATAAAAATGCCAAGAAAGTAAGAAATAAAAAAAAATCTTGGGAATATGTTAAGAAAAACATAAATCAACTTTGGCACAATCAAAGTCTAGATTTTTTTAATGTTATTTCAGACTGTACGAATTTAGATATAAAAAAGAAACTGATAATGCCAGCGCTAGAGTTTCATGCTTTAAATTTAATTAGATTAGGAAATTTGGATCAAAGCAAAGATTATAATGTAGATTTTGTAGAAAGCTACCTAAGAATTGCTTGCTCAGATGCCTTTGACTATATCGAGGAGTCTGATCAAGAAAATTTTCAAAATGAGTTATCAACTCAAAAATTTAAACAATACGAGGAGTTAATCAAAAACCTTAGAAATTTTTATCCTATTATAGAATATCTTCGTAATTTTTTTATGAAAGATTTTTTAGCACCTAACGAATACAAAAAAATAAACATTGTTAATTCTAAAATTTCTAATGATAGATATGAAACAATTGTTCTATCAAAAGAATTCCTAAGAAATGAACTGGGATTATCAGATCTAAAAAATATATTTATGTTAAATATTGAAGATGATAATATGAAAGGGAATTTTGAAATAAATGATAAAGTTTTAATTAAAAAACATCCTAGCTATATTAATAATGAAAATAATAAAACTCTTACAACAAGCTCATATAGATTTAAGAATGGGGTTTATGCAATTAAAATTCCAGATATTAAACTTGGCTCCTCTGGTAGAGCTAAAGATCAAAGAATAACAGAAAAAATAGTAGTTAGAAGATTACAATTTATATATCCAACGGAACACTGGAGAGATTATGAAGTACCTGAATTTCTTGAAAAAGAAATAAATAAAGAAATCAATAAAGTTTTTGAAAAAGGATTGAAAAATGTAAAACTATATGAAGTGGATAGATTAGTAAATAAATATGGTGCAGGAAATCCTTTATTAGTCAAAAAATTGAAACCACTTATAAATCTAGAAGAAAGTCAGAATGATTACTTTTATGGTAATAAAATTCCAAAACAAAGTAATCATAAAGTCATAGTAAATATTATTAGTGATGATAATAAATACCCTCCAATTTCAATTAACTTAGATGTCTTGCCTATTGTTGGTGAGGTTTTATGGAAATCCAGTAGCTACAAAGATAAATTTCAAGATAACAGGAATGAGACTTCTGACGAATCATTAGAGACTAAAAATTTATTTTTAGATGAAAATAAACCAGACACAGATAAATTTTTTGATTTTTTATATGACAAAACAAAACTTAAGGAGATAGCTTAATGGAACAATTTACTTGTTACCTAGATGCTGAAACAACATCAGGATCACACATTAATGCAGATTTACTCTCCTATTCTGCAATACTAGTAAGAGATAAAGACTTAAAAATTGTTGATAGTATTGATTTATTTGCTCGACCTAGAATTTCAAGGTCATATGAGTGTGATGCACTATTAGTCAATGGTTTGGATCCATATGACATATATGACAAAGAAAAACATACTTATAGTAATCACGGCATTGCAAAAAAACTAAGTGAAACTTTTACAAAATGGAAAAATAAAGGCCACGTCAAATTTAATGCTTATGCAGGATTTAATTTTGACTTCTTATTAACTTCTCACACATTGTTTTCAAATTTATATAGTTTTCCATGGTTATTTTCTACAAATGCTTGTCAGATGGATACTCTCCCTCTTGCAAGAAACATGGAATATTATAATCCAAATATATTAAAGACAGATATAAATAAAAAAAATCACAAAATTTTTAAACTAACTTCTTTATGTGCGATGAATGGTTTTCCTATTAAAGATTCACATACAGCCAAGGATGATACGCTTGGTTTAAAAAATTTAACTGAGTATTTAAAAAAAAATGATAGTGAACTATTTAATAAAAATTTACAATTTATTAACAAAAAAGATGTTTTACCTTATGTGAAAAATCTCAAATACTTTTATACCACTGAAACATTTTTTTCAAAAACAAGGCAGTTTGCATGCTGTTTTTTAACAGAGCATAGTTTCTACGCTGGGTATATACTTGCTTTTGATCTAAAGCATAACCCAAAAGATATATTTGAGGGTAAAAGCAATCAAGAATTGTCAAAACTTCTTTTTGCAACACCTGTAAAAATGAGAACTATAAAATCAAATAGACTTCCTTTAATTTTAAAACCTGAAGAAAAATGGGTACAAAGTATACAAGATGAATATTCAGCTATTGGAAAAGATGAGCTTGAAAAAAGAGCTGACTATATAATTAAAAATAGATCTGAGATTTCAACTAAAATTAATTTAATATTAAAAGATAAATTTGAAGAAAAAAATTTAGACCAAACAAAACTAAAACCAGAAGAAAAAATATTTGCCTTAAAACCTTCTAAAGATACTCAAAGATATATGAATGACTTTGTCATAGCAAATAAAATGGAAGAGAAACAAAGAATTGCAAAAAACTTTGAAGGTGATGAAGATTTAAAACATCTATCTGAGTTAATTTTGATTGATGAATATGGCAAAGATGCTTTTGCTGATAAAGACTATAAAAGAATTAGAAAAGGTATAAGTCAAAGACTGCTTTCTACTAATAATGAAAGTTATCCTACAATACCTTCTCAATTTTTAAGAATTGATGAAATTAGAGTACAAGAAAAACATGACAAAGAAAAATTAAAAAAAGTTGAATTAATTAATAGTCATTTAGAAAAAATGTCTGAAGACCATGAAAAATATCTATGACAATAATTAATTCAGAAAAAATAGAAATAGAAATTCAAGAACAGAAAATTGAGAAACCGGGAACTAAATATCTAGTTTTGGTTAAAACAAACAATAACGAACTTAAAATATATTCATCTAATAATAAACCTTGCGTTAGAAATACTGAAGATTTAGGAAATATTGTAAAAGAGAAAATTATCTCTTAGAAACCATCTCATAGAAAAGGTCTACCCTTTTCATAGCTTCTTCTTGTAGTTTTATAAATTCTTGTCCTTCCACTTCAAATTTTTGAAAGGTCAAATCTGTTGAACACATCAAAATCACACCTTTAGAGATATTTGAATTAAAAACTTTATTATGGGCCAAGGAATAGAGGGCCACCTGGAGCAGATATGAAGTAATCCATTCTTTTTTTTTTGGTGATCGAGAATTTTTAAAATCTAGGATCGCTTCTGCCCCAGAATAAATACCTACAGCATCACATGTTCCACTAAATTTGCTTGGATACCAGAGCGTTGCTTCCACACCATAAATTTCCGTAAATTTTTCTTTAATTCCATGTTCTATTATTTCATTAGCCATTTTTTCTGCTAAATTATCTTTTTCTAATAAATCTCCATTTAAACGATTTGTTAAAAAATTTTCTAATATCTTATGCATAGCTGAGCCGCGTATGGTCGCTTCATTTGATATTCTCTGACTCTCCTCTTTACCAACATCTGCTTGCCATTTACGCAAAGCCTCTTTATCTTTTTCGGGCTTAGTAAGCTCTAATATTTCAGTACAACTTGGTAGTTTTTCATTATCTATAAAATAATACCTCATTCCGTTAATTATGCTTCTGGATGATTTGGGGTAATTATATTTTTTATTCCACTTCATATTTATTTAATATTTTAGTAAACTTAATTAATCAATTTCTTTTTATTGGTAGGTTAAAGTTTAAAATGGATAAGCCTGGATTTAAAAGCAAAAATCAATATGGTTCTTTTATTACTGACAACCCTATTGGGACACCACCTCAGTATGAAACAATTGATTCTACTGAGGTAATAAAGATTAAAAAAAAACTTAAAGATTGTCCTGGATTAAATATATACGAGTATGGAAAAAAAGGATCTGGAAGATATACTATTAAACTTAAAGTAGAGAAAGATGGCGAAATTATTCAGGAAGATCTAGCATATAGCAAAGATAATTTATCTACTATGTTAAAAAAATACGATATCGCCATAAAAACATTATTTCCTAACAGAATAACTGATAAAAAATTTAAAGAATTGAGATTATTAAATGACAAATTAACTGACTCAGAATTTGCAGATTTGTTAAATGAAAATGATTATTTAACTAATAAAGGAAACAAATTTACATCAATTAGTGCATTTAATTATAAAAAAAGATTGAAAATTGGTTCATTAGGTCCAAGAAAATATAGAACAATAAAAGAAGCAAAAAATATTGTCATAGAAAAACTTAGAAAGACTTCAAAAATTATAGCTCAAAATCCAAAAAATAAAGAAAAAATTAAATTCAAAAGAAGATTGGTCAAAATATTAGAAAAACGTGATAGTACTTTAATTTTTGCTAAAGCAACTCAATTAATAAATGATGAAAAAAAATAATATCAAAGGTAAAAAAATTGAAAAAAAATTATATTCGTAATCCAAAAGGAACTAATCAGTGGGAATTAAGAACTAAAGATGAAATCCAAAAAATAATTGACTCTTATCCTCAAGAATGGACTAAAAAAGATTTTAGAGGCGAAGGCTCAAAAAATAAAAAAAAAATATTAACTAAACACGAGACACAACGCGAAGGCTTAATTTTTGGGACTAATGGTCGACATAAAAAATATAAAAGTGGGAAACTCCAATGCACAATTTGTAAAGTTTTTAAATTTGAGGTGGATTTTCCAAAAGATATTCAAGTAGAAAGCAATGGAAGGAGAAGTAATTGTAAGGTCTGCGAAACTAAAAGATACCAACAATATATAAACAATATGTCACAAAAAAAAGTAAAACAAATGTATAAGGAAAGACATGCAAATCTAACAAATGAACAAATAAAACAAAAAAGAATAAGAGATTATGAATACAGAGAACGTAAAAAAAATTTACCTAGATAGTAGTCTAATGATTTTTTTTACCTCTTTTTTATTTTGTGCTTTTTTTGATGCAAAAAGACAAGCTGAAGACTTTAAAATCACATCAACAATTTTTAAATTATTTTGTCGTAAAGTTTCTCCCGAAGTACTCAAATCTACTATGAGGTCCGATTTTTCAATTATATGAGAGTTCTCAGTTGCTCCGAGCGAGGTAATGGTTTCATATTGAGTAATTCCCTTTTCATTAAACCACTCTCTACTTAGGTTCTTAAATTTTGTTGCAACTCTCATAAGTCTTTTCTTTTTTTTATAAAACTCAAAAGATATTTCCTCTAAATCTGCAGAATTCACGCAGTCTATCCAAGAAGTGGGTACAGCTGCTACTAGCTTGCTTCTACCCCAATCAAATTCTTTCACCAAAGATACTTTGGATTGAATACTTGGTTCACTTTCACGCCACAAATCTTTTCCGCTTATACCTATTGCACAAACGTTTTTTCCTAAAGCTTCTATAATTTCAGTTGCATTCATGTACATTACTCGTACATAAGGAAATCCTTTGATAGATCCTATCAATGATCTTTCTGATTTTGAAATAATTTTTAAACCATTTTTTTTAAAAACTTTTTCCGCTTGCTCTTTGAGGCGGCCTTTAGATAAAGTCGCAATATTTATTATTTCTTTTTTCATATCAAACTCATATCTATTGCTGCACCTACAGCGTTTATATTCTTTTTACTTCCAAGATTTTTTAATAATCCATCATAACGACCTCCAGATAGAAGCACATTTTTTTTTCCTTTTTTAGTTACTGTAATGTTAAAAACCATACCCGAATAGTACTCAAGTGATCGATTTATATTTGTTGAAAAATTTATTTTGATATTCTTATTTGAGTTTACACTTATTGGGAAATAGTCATCACTAATAAATAAATTTAATTTATTTTTCTTAAAAAATTTATTTAATATCTTTGGTGCTTTCTCAATTTGACACGAGATTTTTAAATAATCTTTAATAATTTTAACATTTCTCTTATCTGTTCCTAATCTCGGTTCTTTATAATTTTTTAAATCAAAACGTTCTAAAATATCTTTTAGTGTCCTTCCTGAGTATAGCGTGTTTGGATTTTGCTTTCTTAATTTTTCTGCAATTTTTTTATCTTTTTCAACCACATCAGGATTTATATCTGTATTACTAGAAAGCTTGTTCAATAATTGATTGAAGTACGCTTTTCTACAAAAGTGCCTTTTGATTCGGTCTTTCCATCGTAACTGCAAAGATAATCTTTCAACCAATGCATTAAATATTTCAATGTTGCTAATATTTAATTCACCTTTTTTAAATTTTGATTTTTTAAAAATTTCAACGGATGTTTGAATAATCTCTTTGTCATCTTTTATTCTATTATTAGAAGCAAAAATTTCAAAACCAGTTTGATTAATTATTGGAGAATTATAGTTTTTACTTTGTTTACGGTAAGCCTCTCCACTATAAAACCATTTGGTTTTTGTTTTAATATTATTTTGAATGAACTTTACTGCACTATTGATGGATAAGTCAGGTACTAATGACCATTCTTTTTGATTTTGATCATAAAAAGAGAAGAGAAATTGTCTGTAGCTTCCGCCTGCTTTTTTAAGAACATATTTAGACTCAATAATATTATCTAATTCAATATTCTTAAATCTTTTTGATTTAAGGATTTTAAATAAGTTTTTTGATTTCATTTACTAGGTTTTCTTTTGAAATAGTGACCTGATCATTTTCTTTTTCAGAATTTAATTTTTTAATTAAAAGTTTATTTTCATTAAATTCATTTTCACCCATTATTATTGCAATATCTGTATTTTTGCGATCAGCATACTGAAGTTGTTTCTTTAAATTTTTATTTTGATCTAGATATATTTCTGAGACAATTCCATTTTCTCTTAATTTACTCACAATATCATAACAATTTTTTATATATTTTTTATCTAGGATACACATTAGAACTGGTTGTTGTTTTTTTACTTTAAGTTCTTTGATTTGGTTGAGAGCATATAACAATCTATCAATACCTATGCTCATTCCAGATCCTTTGTAATCGACACCTTTAAATCTAGAAATAAGACTATTATAACGACCACCGCTGGCACAACTTCCTGCTGGCACTTCTTTCCCTTTGGCATTTTTTACTTTAAAATTTAGATTTGTTTCAACTAAAAACGAAGAATAATACGAAAGGCCCCGGGTAATACAAATATTAGGCTGGACTTGTCCTGAATTTGTTCCATATGATAATGCCTCATACAATTCTACTAATTCATTTATACCTTCAATGCTCAATTGATTTTTCATGTTAGACTTAAATTCACTTATATTTTTTAGATTAATTGCATTTTTTATTTGACTAACTTGATCATCAGATAGTTGACATCCTTTTATAAATGCTCCTGAGCCATCTTTACGACCCTCTTTTAACAATTGTTCTACGCCTTCTAAACCTAATCTTTCTAGTTTATCTATCGTTTTTAATACCTGGTATTGCTTATCCTCAGGAATTTTAATTTCTGATAATAAACCTTGAAGAATTTTTTTATTGGAAACATTGATAGTAAATTGTTTCTTTGTAAGTCCACATTCTAAAAAAGAGTCCGCAATTAGATTGCATATTTCTGCATCTACTTGAGCCTCATTAGCATCTCCAATTATATCTGAGTCGAATTGTGTGAAGGATCTATACCGTGTTATGTCCGCTTTATCTCGGCGGAATACATCTCCACAAGCAAATCTTTTAAAAGGAAATACTAAATTCATATAATTTTGTGCTATGAATCTAGAAAGTGGGGCGCTTAAATCATATCTTAATGTAAGTGACTCCTTTTCATCTTTAAATGAAAAAACATCACTCATCGGATTTAATGGGTCATCAGCTAGAAATGAGCCTATATTTGCGCTAAACTCGAAAGCAGGTGTCTCTAGCGGTTCATAGCCATAACTAAGAAAAATGCTTTCAATTTTTGAAATTATCTTTTTCTTTAATTCTAATTCTGACCCAAACCTATCTTTAAATCCCTTGGGTAAGCTTGGTGTTAATTTTTTATCTTTGGTCATTTTATGATACCATAGCCTTTTTTTGCTCTGGTACCCGATCCAGTATTCGCAACTGGCCCTCAACTTCCACAGAGTTACGTGCTTCTACTACACCAATCGGGCATATACCTTTCTTTGTTTTATACTAATTGTTGTTTAATTTAAATTTTAAAATGATTAATAGTTGGCCTTGCAGCCATGATGAATATGTCTGTGTGTTTGTCTGAATGTACTAATTTTTTTAATCATTGGAGATTAAATAGCATCAAAATTATAAAATTCAAGGGAGAATTGTATAGGAATAATTTAGTAAATTTTTACTAATATATCCCTATACAATAATGTTGATGATTAAGATTTACGACGTTTTTTGTAAGTTAACAGCCGCTGGACCCTTCTCGGCATCCTCTACTTCAAAAGTGAGTTCATCACCTTCGTTTAAGAATTTTAAACCTGCTTCTCTAACAGCGCTCGCATGAACGAACACGTCTTTTTCTTTATCTTCACGCTCAATGAAACCATAACCCTTCTTTGAGTTATACCACTTGATTTTTCCTTTTAGACTCATTTTTACTCTTTCTTACTTAGTTGTTATTTATTAAGCTAAAATTTAGCTTGAGCGTTTGTTAATGTATTTTTAAATTTTATTCAAGAAGTTATTTTTAGTGGTGGCCTTGGTAAGAATCGCACTTACGACACATACCTTTTCAGGGTACTGCTCTACTACTGAGCTACAAGGCCAATCATAACCGAAAGATGATCCTCGATTTTGTTAAATCGTATGGAGTTAGCTCGACTCGAACTTTGTCACCATTTAAGACTCTAATCCTCGCCTTACGCAACCTGCCAGCTGTGTAAGCTGTTACAATGTGTCCATTGTCAAGTTTAACTTTGAACATGGCATTTGGCAATACATCTGTGATGATGCCTTCCATCTGAATCATGTCATCTTTAGACAATGTTATTTACTCCTAATTCTTGATTTAATACTTTGAGCATGACCTTCTAAATTTT
>TARA_B100000686_G_C16805794_1_pt1 | contig 15742 bp, 14 predicted proteins | sample TARA_B100000686 | Tara Oceans TARA_B100000686 (sample SAMEA2622733) | marine metagenome | biome: marine biome (ENVO:00000447); feature: marine epipelagic mixed layer (ENVO:xxxxxxxxx); material: "saline water (ENVO:00002010), including plankton (ENVO:xxxxxxxx)" | depth 150 m
ACACAAATCCATTCACTATGCATTCGATGATCTTCGATATACTCTTCTCTAATTGGTTGAAAAGTGCCGGCACCTACATGCAAAGTTATGTACTCAACCGATATCTTCTTCCTAATAAGCGCATCAAATAAGTCGTTATCAAAGTGAAGCCCGGCAGTTGGGGCAGCTACGGCACCTGGTATAGTTGCGTAAATTGTTTGATAATTAATTTCATCCAAAAGCTCAGTTTCTCTTCTGATGTAGGGTGGGAGAGGCACATCACCTTCATGCTCTAGAATCAGCTGCAGATCATCATCAGACCGCAACAACAAATCATAGAATACACCGATGCGTTGTTTTACCACAAATCTTGCGCCTTTTTGTGTTAACAAATGCGTGCCTACTTTTGGACTTTTACTCGCACGAATCTGAGCTAAACACCGATTAGAGCTAATCAGCCGCTCAATAAAAATTTCTACGCTTCCGCCACCCATCTCTTTGAAAGCTTTCAAACGTGCCTTAATTACCTTTGTATTGTTTAATATTAATAAGTCGTTTTCATTCAATATTGTCGGTAAATCACTGAAAAGCTTATCTTCAATATCGTGTTTGGCATTAAAATTTAGTAGGCGACAAGATGATCGAGTAACCAAAGGACGTTGGGCAATACTCTCCGGCTGTATCCTGTAATCAAAAAATTTACTTTTCATCAAAAAATAAATAGACGTTTGTTTATTGTGATCTACTCTTACGATTCACTACGCCTAAAGCCAAGTTCCACTTTTTTTTGTCCCCGAGCGCGCCGAAATGCTCCATTCACGTTTCCAAAAAATAGCATTGGTCCGGCCTTAATTATGGCTTTCCATTTCCGATACCTTTTAACCTTGATTACTGGCTTACCCGCCAACAGTAAACCCAACATACGTGCGGGCCAGAAAATTTTTCGAGGAATATGATCGCCATGCATAATCTCAAGCTCTTTTTGGGTGAATGGCTCTAGAGTAATTACGCCGGCTGATTTTGCGTCACGCAATAGCTTTTCGCCGTTTGGCGTACGCGAAATAAAAATATTTGCTCCAGGAGCTTCTTGGTGAATCGGTTTGCCGTTCTCAATAACCCAACCATCAGGACAGGCTACATCTGCCACTTCACCAATCGCATCGGGGCAGATTTTACATCGAAATTGTGAGTCATAAGTCCATGATGCCCCTGTGTTAAGGTAAGATTCATCATAGGTGAGATTAAATGACCGTCCATCTTTAGTCTCCATATGTGTCATTCCAGGCCACCCCTCACCGCGAAACCGAAATCGACTCAGATCGGTCGCTTTCACGCCAAATTTTCTAGCCATATCTACTGGCATCTTCAAACTGGGCACGCCTCCACAAAACATTGTTAATGTATATGGAATTTGATCTTTTACGCGGTCATCGACCTTAGCTAAATTTTTTATAGCGGATATATCGCATGGTTTTCCGATCACTGCAAACACGTATCCATCATCAAGCAACTGGTTAACCTGAGTAAGTGGGGCAGCTGGTCCATAGCGAGATTGTGCTCCATCATAAAGCTGACGGGCGGAGGTGCTGACAAGTGCATTGGTCAACAACGGATATTCGGATGACGCTTGCACATGCAAAACTGCATCTACTTTTTTGCTTTCTAGCAAATGAATTCCTAGAGCCGTCAAAGCGCCACCCGCTGCTGCATGAAACCGGATTCCCTCGTCCGTCGCCCAACCTCGATACAACGAAAGAATTGGGCCAAATACTTTATTGGTCGTACCAAAAGGTCCAGCCTGTTTCTTTTTTGGACCTGTGATAGTAATGCCGGGACACACTTCTAAGATTTTTTCCAAATGCGAATCCTGTATTGAAGACTTCGTTTGGGGTCGCAATCTTTGATCAGATGTAAGAGTCATCTCCACCGAGTTTCGACCGGCTATGCTCTCACAAATACCGCATCCTGCGCACAAACCATTTTCAATAATTTGATCGAGATTTTGGATATTCATGTTCTACTTTCGCGCACGCTAGGGGGCTTGGTAGCCGAGGAGGGACTTGAACCCCCACGCCAAAAAGGCATTTGATTTTGAGTCAAACGTGTCTACCAATTCCACCACTCGGCCACTATACGTAATTCTACCAAAGTTCTTTGCTTAATACCCCCACGCGCTTTTCAATAACTTCCATCGCATCCAGTACTAAATCCTCTCGATATCGACGCCCTATTATCTGAAGACCCATGGGCAACCCATCAACAAAACCAATTGGGAAAACACCCGCTGGTAACCCGAGAAAGTTCACGCTAGTACTATAAATAGATGCGCGACAAATATCTTTATATTGTTCTGATGATTGGACATCACAATCCCATCTTGGTGCTGGGCGCATAAAATAAGGTGTCAATACAAGGGGGTAATGGTCAAGAAATAAATTCCAACGACGTGTTTCAGCCGTACGCTCTTTTATCCCAATACGGTACGCTTCAGCATCAGCAACCTCAACAATCTTAAGATGCCATTCAAGAATTTTTTGGATAGCAGGACTTCCCTCTTCGGCCGCTAAAGGTGCCATGAACTCTCTAATCTCTGAACCAAGGAGTTTAAACCAGCATTGTGATGCGTGATAAATTGATGGGGTTTCAGCATGCGCGATGGAATAACCTGCATCGCTAAGATAACCTGCCACTCTATCAAGTCCTTCCACGATTTGAGGGTGTATTGCATAATCATAAGATTCATGAGTCATGGCTACCTGCACAGAATTCTCATTTGGCCAAGAATCAAACGTAACAGGCATCCAAAGTGGGTCTCGGCTGTCCGCGTTAGATATTATTTTTGTAGCAAGTCTCACATCGGACACCTCTCGACAGATTACTCCTTGAGAGGCTATCAACTGACTCAACATACCACGCTCAGAAGTGCTTGAGGAGCCTACATAATTAGGTGTTCTTCCAAAAGTTGGCTTAATTGTGGTAACGCCACAAAAAGAAGCTGGAAAACGCAAAGAGCCTCCTATGTCATTGCCGTGGTGGATTGGACCAAATCCCATGGCTGCAGCAACGCCAGCACCGCCTGATGATCCACCAGGGGAAGCATCTTGATCCCATGGGTTAACGGTGCGTCCGTGGAGCGGATTATCTGTGGTCAACCGCATCGAAAATTCTGGTGTATTGGTTCGACCTATGATAATTGCACCCGCATTTTTTAGGTGACGCACTACTGGAGAATCTTCTTCAGCAATTATGCTCTCATAGGCTCGAATACCATTTGGTGTTGGTTGACCTTTGACATCAATATTTGTTTTTACCGTAACGGGCACTCCATATAACGCTCCAATCTGGCCACCTTTCGCGAGCGACTTATCTGCCTCTATGGCTTCAGATAACGCGTGATCACTATAATCATACACAATCGCATTCAATTTCTGATTACAATTTGATATCCGTTCAACCACGGATAACATAACTTCTTCGCATGTAAATGAACCATCTCGAATACCTTTTGCTAGATAACATGCGTTAAATTGCCACAATTCTGTTGCTGTCATAAATATACCTAGGCTCTATTTATAAAACAGAGTTTATCAGTAACTCTAAACATAGCTTTTACAGACCATTGGTCTAAGAGATAACATTAAGAATGATAATGAAATTTACTCTATATAAAAAACCTCAAGAGCTAATAGATGAACATGTGACTCTTCTGTTCGTCGCGCCCGTGGACTGACTTCCGAAAACACAAGAGGTGCGTCAAGCTGCTTACAAACCGCAGGTTTCATCGCTGTCCTCTTTTTTTGTCTTTAAACAGAGTTAAAAGTAAAAATACTCACGATGCCTCTACAAGATATTTAAAAAGTTGGACTATCTGCTTTGGACTTTGTGCGGTCGCTTGAGCCACAGAATCAATCTCTTTCAGAGGATGAATTAAATCGTCATCATGGATCGTGACGATTGGGATACCTAGAGCATGAGCATATCCTGCATCAAACGCTGCATTCCATTGCTTAAATTTTTCTCCAAAACGTACCACAACAAGATCTGCATCTTGAATGCCCTTTCTTATGCGTACTCCATTAATCTTTGCAGCCTTGTGGTCTCGCCAAAACTTGCGCTCTTCCTTTCCGAAAATCTCTTCTCCCACATCATCACTCATCTCATGATGAGTCACCGGTCCAAAAAATTCAATATCTAACTCCGCATTCTTTGTGCCGTTTTGAATTTGCTCTCGCCAATCTGTATGAATCTCGCCCGACAAATAAACGTTCCACGTCATATTGCCTCCATTTAGATGTAGTTTTGTTAATTAGTTCGGCCAATATCCAGCTTCATGAATATTGATATATTCAAATCTTTCCTTCAATATGCGCTATTGAAGAAATTTCAACTAGAAATTGCGGCTTCACTAAATCGGCCCGAATACACCACCGCGCCGGTGGCTCCTTAGGGAAATACTCCTTATAGACCTCATTCATTAAGTCGTAATGATTTAGATCCTTAATAAAAATCATGTTATATACGATATCGGACATTTGACCGCCAGATGCTTCGACCACGCTTCCGATACTTTCTAGTACGTGACGTGTCTGCATTGCGATATCTTCTTCTCCCACTATATTTCCGTTCATATCTATTGGTAATGTCCCAGAAATATAGACAACGTTATCTGATTCGATCCCCGGAGAATAAGGGGCGAGTGGAGGTGCCGAACCGGACGGTATAATGACTCTTTTTGGCAAGATATGCGCTCCCATAAAGTACTATATAATTCCCTAGGATAACGCAAAATGAAAATTTATGACTAACTTTCTCGTCATAGGCGGGGGAACAGCCGGATGCGTAATCGCACGCCGACTATCTGAAAACAGTGCGGTAAGTGTGATTCTACTAGAAGCTGGATCTTCCTCATTTGACATGAAAGTCCACGATCCAAAACAGTGGCCATTCCTTGCCGGCTCCGTTATTGATTGGTCGTTTAACACGGTACCCCAGTTTCACACTAATTCTCGTATACACTCCTGGCCACGTGGTAAGGCACTTGGTGGTTCGAGCATCATCAATGCGATGGCTCATGTTCGAGGTCATCGGAGTGATTTTGATCAGTGGGCGCAACAGGGATGTCATGGGTGGTCATATGCTGACCTGCTACCATATTTTATACGTTCAGAAACATCTAGTTATTCTGATTCTCCCTACCATGGGATTAACGGACCTCTGCACTTGATACAACCTACAGTTGCCCACCCTCTTACTGAATGCTATTTAGCGGCTGCCGAAAATATGGGATACCCTCCGATTGATGAACATAATGGCGCTGAAATGATCGGACCCACATTAAATACTCTAACGATTAGAAGAAACCAGCGGCTAAGCATTTCCGACGCTTATCTGAAACCAATTCTTCCACGAAAGAATCTTACAATTCTCGACAATTGTCTAGTTGACCGATTGCTTTTGGACAAACACAATCGATGCATAGGGGCGTCATTCATAAAAGATGGTAGCGAAGAAAAAGTTCACGCCGACAACGGTATTGTTGTTTGCAGTGGTACTGTCGGTTCACCTCAGATATTGCTACGCTCAGGTATCGGGCCTGAGAAATTACTAAAACATATTGGAATACCGTGTCGTGTAAACCTAACTGGAGTCGGCAGCAACCTACATGATCACTGTCTTGGTGCCGGAAACATATACTACTCAAAACGTACTGTCCCCGAAAGCGAGTACCAACATTCAGAGTCCTTACTTTATATAAATTTCAAAACAAAAACATTACGACCTGATTTAGTGTTTGCGTGCGTAACATTACCTGTAATTACTGATCAATTCCTAGCGCCACCGATTGGCTCCGCATATACCTTGATGTATGGAGTTACATCACCAAAAAGTCGTGGCTCGTTAACTCTGCAATCTTCTAATCCTTATGTACCACCACTTATAGATCCAAACTACTTAAATCATGAGAATGATCGAGCCTTATTCGTTGAGGCGTTAGACTTTGCTCGAGAGCTTGGAGGATCACCAATGTTTAGTGAATGGAGACAAAGAGAGTATCTACCCAATCAAACAGTTTCGTCTATTAAAGATAAGAGATTCTTTAATGAAATAGCCGCGTATACACACCATCATCCAGTCGGAACGTGCCAAATGGGAGTAGACGATAACTCTGTTGTTTCGCCTGAACTTAATGTCTATGGTGTTGCAAACCTATTCGTTTCTGATGCATCCATAATCCCAAATATTACAACCGGACCCACCAATGCAGCAGTGGTCGCAATAGCGGAAAAATCGGCCGATCTCCTACTGAAACAGAGCCCTCTGAGCCCAATTCATTTGTAGCAAAGGTTATAATAATCAATAAACCACTATTTAAAGAGTTTTGATTTAGTGAGACTTGCTCGAATACTTCAAGTCTGTCTAATTTTTGGATACGCCGGAATGACAACCCACGCATCTAAGGACAACCTTGTTGTAAATAATTTCCTTCACCGAACTATTTTCATATCGAATGATCATACTACCGAAGATGTGCGCTGTCAGTTCATCCTGGCGCATTTCGTGACTTATGATTTTGTCAAATTTTCACAAAATGATACTCTGTCTATTCCCGTCTACCTAAGCAATCCTGATGGTACAATCTTCTATTTCCACGCGGGAAATTATATGGCAATCGAAGATCTTCTTTGTGGATTTGATGCACATTGGTCGCTGACTCGACAAGAATTATCTTTAATCCCATTTATATCCTCAATAGATGAATCTTTACATTTCATCTGCGGAGGAGATCAGATGTTATCTTGCATCCGAAAATCCATTGAATATTGATCAACGGTAGATCGAATCAGTTTAGAAACATCGTAGGAAAGATACTATGACTAAAGGACTGGTTTATAACTATATTATAGTTGGAGCTGGGTCAGCGGGCTGCACTCTTGCTGCCCGACTTACCGAAAATCCCAACTGTCGTGTATTACTCCTTGAAGCTGGTGGCTGGGATCGTGATCCACTGATTCATATTCCGTTAACGTGGGCAAAGATGCTTCTAGAACAATCACATGACTGGGGATATTTCTGCAAGCCGGAGCCTACTGTAAACAATCGTGAGATTGAGTGCGCTCGTGGAAAAGTGATTGGAGGCTCCTCCTCAGTGAACGCAATGGCCTACGTAAGAGGAAACCGTGGCGACTATAATCGCTGGGCTGACTCTGGTTTATCAAGCTGGTCCTATAAACATGTGTTGCCATACTTCAAAAAACTAGAGACTTGGGAGAGCTCTGATCCGTTTCGTGGTTCTTCCGGACCTATTAATGTTCAACATTGTCGGTATGAAGACCCTTTAGTTGAAGCTTATGGCGAAGCAGGAATTGCTGGAGGCTTTGGCTGGACTGATGACTATAATGGCAATATTCAAGAAGGGTTTTCACGCTTACAAATGACTATAAAAAATGGGCGGCGTTGTAGCGCAGCGAATGCTTATCTCCGACCATCGTTGCAAAGGAAAAACTTAGTAGTTAAGGTTAATTCATTAACAACCAAAGTTGCTTTTGAGAATAATAGGGCAATCGGAGTTCACTTTACCCAAAATAATCAGTCATTCTTTGCCCATGCTGATCAAGAAGTAATCTTGTGCGCCGGAGTAATTAACACGCCACAACTACTAATGCTTTCAGGCATTGGTGATTCTAAAAAGCTTAGAAAAATTGGAATAGAATCAAAACTTCACCTTGAAGGGGTCGGCATGAACCTTCAAGATCAAATGTCGGCTATCATTTTGTACAAAAGGAAAGAAAACGGACCTTTTCATCATAATATGAGGGTAGATCGCATCGTATCTTCGCTCGCTAAGACTTATTTCCTTGGAACAGGATTTGCCTCAGATGTGCCGGGAGGAATGACCGCTTTCCTGCGTACTGACAGTAGCTACGACTTGCCAAATATTCAATTACTTCTTACTGCAGCTCCCCTTGGGGCCTGGCCATACCTTCGACCGTTCAAAAAACCCTTTAATGATGGTTTTGTCTCGCGTGTGGTTCTGCTTAACCCGGAAAGCCGCGGTGAGGTTGAGGTTGTGTCCTCAAATATCAAAGTGAAACCGATGATAAAACAGAATTTTCTGTCAACCCCTAGAGACTGGACAACTCTACGAGATGGACTGCGAATTGCTCGCGACATTGCGACCCAACCATGTATGGAACAGTTTATCGACAAAGAAATTCTGCCTGGCATATCCAAAACATCAAACGAAGAATTAAGCAACCATATTGCTGAAACTGCAATTACCTTGCATCATCCACTTGGAACCTGCCGAATGGGATCGCAGAACGATCTGACAGCCGTAGTGGACTCAAAGCTGAGAGTAATTGGCGCAGAAGGACTTCGCGTTGTTGACGGCTCGGTCATGCCGGATCTTGTTCGAGGAAATATAAACGGTCCTATTATTATGATCGCTGAAAAAGCAGCTGACTATATTAGAAATAAAGAATCCCTGCCGCCAGAAGAGAACTGAATGATTAAGTCTTACATCATATTAATATGTCTCTACTAACCAATCTTCTGTGAAAGTTACCAACGAACCATGCCAGCATCGACATTTAAGATCTGACCAGTGATTCGATGTGCTTCAGGCGATGCTAGGAATACGACCGCCGGTGCAATATCAGAAGGCTGATTGTAACCCTTGATAGGCTGAAGCATTTCAACAAATTCGAATGCTTCCTTATGCGGCGTATCTTGCACACCCTCTGTATTTGTTAAACCTGGAGTGACTCCATTGACAGTGATCTTATAGGCGCCCAATTCCGTTGCAAGGGCGCGAGTTAAGCCAAAAACGCCTCCTTTTGCGGAAACATAGGCTGCCATATTTGGCGTACCTGCAAAAATGGTGTTTGAGATTATATTAACGATCCGTCCGCAATCCTGTTCCCGCATCATGTCAGAGGATGATCGGCACATTAGGAACGTACCATCGAGATTCACCCGCATGATCTGTCTCCAATGCTCGAAATCAACATCGTCCCATGAGATAAAAGGAACAATAGCAGCATTGTTTACCAGCACGTCTAACTTTCCGTATTCCTTAGCTATTCTTGCATGTAGAGCTCTCACCTGATCAGTGTCACCAATGTCACATTTTATACCTATGGACTGATTGCCACATTCATCAGCGGTCTGGGTCGCGCCATCGATGTTCTGATCAACTGAAATAACAGACGCGCCTTCACTCCCAAACTGGAGAGCTACTGCTTTGCCAATTCCTCGCGCTGACCCTGTGACGATTACTACTTGATCTTTGAAACGTGTCATGTCTTCCTCCTTGCTATTGTATTTCTGACCTTCCCTTACATATTTTCGCTACTATGACAAATCTGTAATAACTGCTGTTGCTGCCTCTATTCCTGCAGCGGTGTTGGTCTTATAACCAAGATAGTTAAGCGCGCCCCCCAGGGCCGTAATTGCAACCAAGGCATAAATGGGCTGCGCCACCATCCCCATATGACCAATTCTAAGCAGCTTTCCCATGGTCTCATTGCGACCACTTGAAAATGTCACACCGAAAATATTACGAGCTGTCATTCTAATATCTTCATCTTTAATGCCGTCAGGAATGGCAACCGCAGTCGTAGTAGGTGAAGCTATTGCCTCTGACGTTGCCCATAGCTTGCACCCCATCGCTTTGATACCAGCACGACATGCATCCGCAGTTTTTTTGTGACGTTCCCAAACTTTTTCTGGCTGCTCTTCTAAATAATTATCAATGGCTGCATCTAAGCCATTAATTTCTGCAACTGAGGGTGTAAATGGGAAAGGCTGATCATGCTGCCATGCGTTTCGCCAGTCGGTAAGGCTTAAAATCGATGCAAATGGAGCGGCGGAGTTTTGCCCAATGTGATCCCATGCCGCATCACTCACTGACATTAGAGTAAGGCCAGGGGCACCTCCAAGGCATTTCGAGGGACTGGTAATAAAAATATCGGCCGAACAATCTTTTGGATGAATATCCATCCCGCCCCAAGATGAAACAGCGTCAACTAACAATAACGCACCATTAGCTTTCACGATCTCTCCAATCTCCTTCATCGGGTTTAAGGTGCCTGATGGTGTATCGTGATGAACAGCCGAGACAATTCGAATATCTTTTCTGGCTTCAAATGCTGCCTCAACCTGATCTGGACTAATGGACTCATTGTATGGCACTTCTATCTCTACAAGTTCTTTATTGTATCGTGAGGCCCAATATCCAAATCCCTTTCCATAAACTCCTGAGGCGAGGTTCAAAACGACATCATTTTTCGATATTAGGGAGGCTGCCGCTGCCTCTATTCCAGGAGCAGGTTCACAATGAAGTATTAAAGCTGGTTCTTCTATTTTTAATGCCTTTGACACTTTCCGATTCACAAGTTCGTAAAATTCTTGAAAATAGGGATCAAAATCGTACTGAACGGTGGTCGACATAGCTCGTAGGACTCGGGGGTATACCCCCACAGGCCCTGCTGACAATGTTATGGCTGGCTCACATTGTGTTTGCTTGGTCTTCATAATCAAATCTCCATCCTAGTAGCGCAACATGACACCATCTCACCCGAAATATAAACACGCAACAATTTCATGCTCATGAATAATACCCCGGCGCTTTAACATAATCCGGAAATGATTCATGATCATGAGAGTAAAACAATTCAGCATCATATTTTTCCGCTAGGCCTTTCAATTTCTTTAATGATTTAACACTTGCAATTGGGTCAAGGTGGAAACTTGATATACACATCATTTCCATACTTTTCTGGCTATAACATGCATCCGCTGTAAACAACATTGGTTTTCGATTTTTTAGCTCAACCATTAGGCTGTAGTGTCCCGCAGTATGGCCTGGTGTCTCAAACAGCCAAATTCCTTTGGCGATTTCCTGGTCACCACTGACTGTTTCAAAAGTGGGTGTAAAAATATCAAGCTCTGGATTTAAGGCTGTATTCAATTTTTCTGCCCTTTCTTCAGCCACCTTAGAAGAAAAAGTTAAATCCGAATAACCTAACATCTCGAAAGGTTGCGGGCTTGCGCATACTTCCAATTCTTTTTCGTGACAAATAGTACACGCGTTGGTTAAGTGCTTGTTTCCACCACAATGATCAAAGTGATAGTGAGAGTTAATCACATAGTTAATATCCGACGGCTTCAAGTTAATTTTTTCTAGCTGTCCTGGTATTGTTTGCTCCTTGGTTTGCAGCGGTTTCTCAAAGGGTAATACTTTTTGGACATGGTCATAATCGTAGCCGGTATCAAAAATGTAACGTCCGTCTTCATGCTCTATTAGAACTGAATATGTTGGAAACCGAACTTCTCCGCCAGGACCACGATTCCAAAACACATGATATCCATCAATTACAAGTGTGCCGCCATCCAATATATAAACTTTTGTGTCAGTCATTAATCCCCCTAGATATCCAAATTAGTAATATCAAATAATTTATTCTGCGTATAATCAAATTTCACCGCTCTCCCCGCACGTAAGGCAATGTTAAGGCTGCTGGCAAGTAACTATTTCTTCCAAGCAATATCAACATCAAAATTACCATAGTGAAGGGCAGCATTTGGACAACGTCTGTTGGTATGTTAAATCCCGCAACTTGTAGCGCAGTCGTTAAGGACAGACTGACGCCAAAAAGCCCAGCACCATAAAGAACCCACGTTGGATTTCCTCGTGCTAACATTGCTAAAACAATTGCAATAAATCCAGCTCCGCCAGTCATGAATGGCACAAACAAGCCCGCGCCAACATTAGCTAGAAATGCGCCACCTATTCCTGCCAAAAACCCAGTAGCGATAACAGCCCAAGTTCGAGTGGAAACCACACTCACTCCTGTCACATCTAATGCAGCTGGAACATCACCGGCAGCCTGAAGGTTAAGCCCTATATAGGTTTTCTTGAAAATCCAGATTAGCAAAAACACCAAGACAATTGAAAAATAAACGATGGGATGTCTTTGAAAAAATGCCTCGCCTAAAAAAGGAATCGCCCCAGCAAATGGTATTACCATGGTCTCTACTGAGGATAAACGCGGATATGTCCGACTAAACTGGAAATGATGAAGAAGCGCTGTCAATCCATCCGCTCCAAGAGTTAGAGCTATACCAATTACAATTTGATTCAGGCCAAGCCTTACACAAAATAACACCATTAGGATTGCTACCGAGATCCCACCTAAACCACCTAACAAAAACCCTAACCAGAAAGAATTCAAATAATATGCTCCGCAGAACCCAGTATATGCGCCCACTAACATCATCCCTTCAAGGCCAATATTCAAAACTCCAGCTTTCTCAGATATTTGCTCTCCAATTCCTGCCAATAATAGAGGGACACCAGCGGTAACAGCTCCAAAGAGTAGCGCTGTGATAAATGTTTCTGTGAGTAAAGCGGACACGATTTATGTTTTCCTTGTTTGGCGCCATCGGTGATCAAGATATTCAACTATAGCTAAAAACATAAGTAGTAACCCAACTAATACCAGCACAAAAAAAGTGGGGACACCAAGGCGTCGAGATGCGCTCTCTCCGCCAATCATTAACACCGCGAAAAAAAGAACAAACGCAATAGTCCCAAAACCGTGAAAGCGCGCTAAGAAAACAAGAGGCACTACCAAAAGCCCATAAGCAGGATTCCAGTCAGCTCGCACTGTTCCCCACACACCTAATATCTCCACAGCCCCCCCCATGCCAGCAAGCGCCGCACTTAAACCAAAAGCGAAATAGGTCAGAATCCGAACGTTGAGCCCTGCATGCACGGCAGCTTTAGGATTAGCCCCTACGACTTGTAGCCGCAATCCGAAAGCAGTACGTGTCATTAGAAAATGGACTCCTAGAACCGCTACAACCCCAAATAAAACACCTTGGTGAATTATTGTGTCAAAAAGGCGTGGTAACCGCTCTTCGACTGGCAGTGTTACGGTTTGAGGGACCGTTGTAGATGGATCATTAAATGGTATCTTTACCAGGACATTAGCTAGGCTAATACCAAGAAAGGTCATCATAAGTGTTGTAATTATCTCATTAATGCCATGACTAGCCTTAAGGTAAGCTGGAATCACCGACCAAGCGCCTCCAACAACTCCTGCTATCACAAACGCGCCCACGAACATAGTCCAGTTCGGAATATATTGATTTAAGCTTGGAGCGACCGCTGCGACAATTACTGCCGCTAACAAAAATTGACCATCAACACCAAGATTCCAAATACCCGCGCGAAATGCAACGATTAAACCGGCGGCCACAAACATCAAAGGTGCTGTCCTAACTAGCGTGGCTTGAAGTCCGCTCCAACTAAGGAGTCCTCGCTTAACAACATACCAATAATAAGAGAATGGATCTTTACCTAACAGGATTAATATCAATCCGCCGGCAACAAGCGCTAATAGAATCGGCGCCACAATCCTCAACGTAGGCAATGCCAGATCTGATATGATTCTATTTTTGTTAGCAACGATACTCATATTGAAGTCGCTCCGGTCATGAGTGATCCAATGTAATTCTCAGAACCAGGCTCAGATTTAACAATTCCAATCATTTCACCCTGATACATAACGCCTATTTGAGTAGCTAACTCAATCAACTCATCAAGTTCTGTTGAAATTAACACGGTGGTCACTCCTTTTTCAGCTTCTTCTCGAATGCGGTCCCGCGCTAACTGAATATTCTGTAAATCCAGCCCGTAAGTCGGTTTATTGAAAACAATCATCTCAGGATTTTCTGAAATTTCCCGCGCAAACAATGCTTTTTGAATATTGCCTCCCGATAAACGACCAATAGGCGTTCGTTCGCTTGGTGTTCGAATATCGAATGTTGTGATCTGAGATCTAGCAAACTCAAAAATTTTTCTCCACAATGTTAAACTGCGGTTCCAATATGGTTTCTCACCAATTCTTTTAATCACAAGATTTGTAGCAATTGGATGTGCTGATACAATACCTTCTCCCACACGATCATCAGTAAGATATCGAATACCAAGTTTTCGCCGTTTATAGACACCTAGTCTCGCAATGGACTCTTCATTGAATCTGATATCACCTTGTGAGATATTTCTCTGGCCTGCCAAAACTTCCGCTAGATGCTTCTGACCGTTTCCGTCAATCCCAGCGATACCAAAGATCTCCCCTTTTTTCACCTCAAATGAAACATTACGCAGCGCACATTCTCCGCTGACAGCTCTTGTTGATACGTCTCGAACAACCAGCTTAACTGTTTGCTCTCCAGTCACGGGCGGCCCTTTCTTCAAATTAGCGCCATCCAATGTTTTGCCATCATCACTCACGCTATCAAATTGCACTTGTTGTTCAAACATCAAACGTATAATTTCATTGATCGTTCCATCTTCACCCATTTGTTGTCGACGTTCAGGGTCTATTTCCCCTACTACACGACCATTTCGCAAAATTGAAATGCGATCACAGAGATCATAGGCCTCTCTTAGCTTATGCGTCACAAAGACAACCGCAACGCCATTATTTCGAAGTCGTCGAATAACTCCACTTAATTCAATAACACCCTGAGGTGTCAGCATTGAAGTTGGCTCATCTAATATCAAGACTTGCTCACCACCTCTCCATAGGGCTCGCATAATTTCTACTTGTTGCCGCTGACCTAACGAAAGATTGCCTATTAATGAATTACCATTGATGTCGACCGCTAATAATTCGCAAAGCTCATTGAAGCGATATAAAGCTGAGTCCTGATCTAATCGTTTTCGCCACGAACCGCCAAGCATCAAGTTTTCAATTACCGACATGGTTGGAGCCAACAAAACATGTTGAAAAACAGTTCCAATTCCCGCCACAAGACTATCACGCGGTGTATTAAGCTGTTGTTCAGCTCCATTAACAATAATGGATCCTTTGTCGGGTTGGTGTAGTCCCGCCAATATCGAAATAAGTGTTGATTTGCCTGCGCCATTCTCGCCGAGAAGAGCGTGAATTTCGCTAGCCCGAAAATCTAATGAGATGTTTTCATTGGCGATCACGCCTGGAAAATATTTTGAGACGCCCCGCAATTTAATTGCCGGATTCCCAAGGTCGTCCTTATCGATGCTAGGTAATGCCACCGTGTAGGCTCTATTTTTCTACGAGATACAAAGAGTGACGGTCAATCAAAAACCGTCACTCCTGCATCATTGATCTAGATAGAGCTCTTAGCCTTCGTTTATATCAACCGATGTCATAAGGGCTCGAACTTCTTGCGCATCAGAGATGTTAGGTACGTTAACCTCCCCTGAAATGATTTTGCTTCGAAGATCCATCAATTCACTCCATATGTCAGTCGGTATGTGCGGACTTTGGAGTAATCGTACCGAATCATTTTCCAAGCCAATCTGATAACCCTGGGTTCCAAAAATTCCTGTCATTAAATCTTGAACCATAGCGTCATAGACTGGAACCATATCCCAAAGAACTGACGATAGCAGATGGCCTTTATCTATCTCTGTTTTGTCGCCAATGACATCAATAAACCAAACTTTGCCGCCGTCGACTGCTTTTGTAGTTTCTACTGCCTGAATCATTCCAAAAGATGATCCATTACCCTGACCAAAGATGACATCGGCACCAGCTGAAATTACTGATTCAGTTACTCTTCGGCCACCGGCTGCATCACCATAGGCGGCAGGACCAATAACGGCATAAATAATCTTGGCAGAACCAGAGGCAGCTTTCACGCCCATTGCAAAAGCAGCAGACTGGGAGTTCCATGAGGGTGGTTCACCAGATACTACAATACCCAC
>TARA_B100000686_G_scaffold80380_1_pt1 | contig 15716 bp, 15 predicted proteins | sample TARA_B100000686 | Tara Oceans TARA_B100000686 (sample SAMEA2622733) | marine metagenome | biome: marine biome (ENVO:00000447); feature: marine epipelagic mixed layer (ENVO:xxxxxxxxx); material: "saline water (ENVO:00002010), including plankton (ENVO:xxxxxxxx)" | depth 150 m
CCAATAAAAATAGAAAAAAATTCTGTTGTAGGGGCAGGCTCAGTAATTACTAAGAATGTTAAAAAGAATTCATTAGCGATAGAAAGATCCTCTCAGGTTGAAGTAAAGAACTATAAAAAAAAAAAGAAAAAGAGAAAATAATATGTGTGGAATAGTTGGTATAGCTAGTAATAAATCTGTTTCTGCCAATATAGTTAATTCATTAAAAAAACTTGAATATAGAGGCTATGATTCAGCAGGATTAGCAACACTTAACAATAATATCATTAATGAAAAAAAATGTTCAGGTAGAGTCGAACAATTGGAAAAAATTTTATTTAAAACACCAGCAGAAGGAAATCTTGGAATAGGCCATGTCAGATGGGCGACTCATGGAGTTCCCAATGAAGTAAATGCTCACCCTCACTCAAGTGAAATAGTTTCTGTAGTTCATAATGGAATTATAGAAAACTCAAATAATTTAAAAATGCAGCTTGGAAAAAAAGGAATAAAATTTAAATCTCAAACGGATACAGAAGTTATTACACTTTTACTTACCGAGGAGCTAAAAAATAAAAAACCACTGGATGCAGTTCATGAAACTCTATCAAAGTTAGAAGGTAGTTTTGCAATAGGTATTATTTTTAAAGATTTTAAAAATATGATTATAGGAGCAAGAAGAGGAAGTCCTTTGGCAGTTGGATACTCCACAAATGAAAACTATCTTGGATCAGATTCATACGCTCTAAAGTCTATGACAAACAAGATATCCTACCTGGATGATGGAGATATTTGTGTCTTAACTAAAGACAGCGTAGATTTTTATGATTATATGAAAAATAAAGTTAATAAAAAAGTCCTAGTTTTGTCAGATGATAAAAACATAGCTCATAAAGGTGATTATAAAAATTTTATGTCAAAAGAAATTTTCGAACAACCTATTACAGTTAAAAATTGTATTAATGAGTACGTAGACAAGTCAAGAGATGAAATAAATTTTTACAATTTTCCAATTAAACCTGACTCTATTGAAAAAATTGTTCTTATAGGCTGTGGAACAGCTTACCATTCATGTTTAGTTGCAAAGTATTGGTTTGAAGAATTTACATCACTAACAATAGAAACAGATATTGCTTCAGAGTTTAGGTATAGAAATCTTAAGTTTAATAAAAACAACTTATATCTATTTATTTCTCAATCGGGAGAGACAGCAGATACTTCCGCAGCACTTGATTTATGTAAGAAAAATGGAGTTAAAACTTGTTCGATTGTTAATGTAGTAGAAAGCTCAATAGCAAGAAATTCTGATTGGGTTTTGCCAATTCATGCTGGACCTGAAATTGGAGTTGCCTCTACAAAAGCTTTTATAGGACAAATGTTGTTACTTTATATGCTTTCTTTAAAGATAGGGAATTTAAGAGGAGATATAGAAAAAAAAGATTATCAGATAAAAATTAGCAATTTAAAAAAGCTTCCTGATACATTGGAGACTTGTCTTAAAACAGAAGAAAAAATCCAACTTGTAGCTAAGGATTTTTTAGATTCTAAGGGCTCGATGTTTTTAGGAAGAGGATTTTCTTTTCCAATAGCTCTTGAAGGTGCTTTAAAATTGAAAGAGCTTTCCTATTTACACGCAGAAGGTTATCCAGCAGGTGAAATGAAACATGGACCTCTCGCTCTCATTGAAGATGGTTTGCCAGTGATTGTGATCTCACCACATGATAAATACTTTCATAAGACAGTTTCTAACATGCAGGAAGTCATCGCAAGAGGTGGAAAAATTTTACTTATCACTGACAGCAATGAAAATGTTATAAGTGAAAACGTAAGATTTACAATTAACCTTCCTTATCTTGAAAATTCTTTATCTCCATTTTTGAGCACTATACCACTTCAATTGCTTGCTTATCATGTTGCGCTATTGAAAAAATGTGACATAGACAAACCTAGAAATCTTGCTAAATCAGTAACAGTTGAATAAAAACCCATTATAATATAAACATCACCTAAGAGTTGAATATGAAAAAATGGACTTTAAATAGTTGGAAAAATTATCCAGCAAAACATCTTCCCAAATATGAAGATGAGAAGGAGCTTAATATGGTATTAGGCAAAGTAAAAAAATACCCTCCTTTAGTTTTTGCAGGGGAAACTCGATCATTGAAGAAAGCCTTAGCAGATGTTGTTAAAGGCAAAGCTTTCTTATTGCAAGGAGGGGACTGTGCAGAAAGTTTTGCAGAGTTTAATCCTGATAATATTCGAGATACTTTTAAAGCTATTTTACAAATGTCTTTAGTATTGACGCATTCTGCTTCTCTACCTGTTGTTAAAGTAGGGAGAATTGCAGGTCAATTTTCCAAACCAAGAAGCTCACCGACTGAAAAAAAAGACGGAAAAGAATTACCTAGTTATTTAGGCGACAATATTAATGGAATGGAATTTTCTGAAAAAGCAAGAGTACCCGATGCAAAAAGATTATTCAGAGCTTACTCTCAATCTGCATCAACTTTAAATTTAATTAGAGCTTTCTCCCAAGGTGGTTTTGCAGACCTAAGACAAGTTCATTTATGGAATTTAGGTTTTATTAATAAAAAAACTAAAGGCAAGTATAAAGAGATAGAGGACAAGATTAGTGATGCTTTGTCATTTATGGAAGCCTGCGGAATAAACCCTGATAGCAATAGAAGATTGCGAACAGTTAATTTTTATACTTCCCATGAAGCTCTTTTACTTCCATTTGAAGAAGCAATGACAAGAGTGGACTCAACAACGGGAGAGTACCATGATACTTCAGCTCATTTTGTATGGATTGGTGACAGAACTAGGCAACCAGATGGAGCTCATGTAGAGTTTTGCAGAGGTATAAAAAACCCTATAGGATTAAAATGCGGCCCAACATTGAAGCCGGATGAGCTAATTAAACTTTGTAATATTTTGAATCCAGATAACGAACCTGGAAGACTTACTTTAATTTCAAGATTTGGTGCTAACAATGTAGAAAAATTTTTACCTAAATTAATACGAACTATTAAAAAAGAAGGATTAAACGTAATTTGGTCTTGTGATCCTATGCATGGAAATACTATTAAAGCAGCAAATGGATTAAAAACTAGACCTTTTGACAATGTTTTAAAGGAAGTAAAAAATGTCTTTGGAATACATCAAGGCGAGGGCAGTTATGCAGGAGGCCTTCATGTTGAGATGACCGGTCAAGATGTGACAGAGTGCACAGGTGGAGCTCAGAAAATTTCAGAAAAGGAATTGTCTAATAGATATAGAACACATTGCGACCCTAGGCTAAATGCTAACCAGGCTTTAGAACTGGCTTTTCTTATTTCTGATGAAATAAAGAAAAATTCAACATATTCAAAAAATATTATTCAAGCGGCGTCTTAATAATTATTATATAATTATTAAGACATAATCCTGAAAAAGGAAGTAAGTTTTATTTATGGAAGCAAAAAAAAGAGCAGAAATTATAACAAAGTGGATAGACGACTACTGTAAATCTATGCCATTTTTACCAAAAGCATTAGTAGTGGGAATATCTGGCGGTATAGACTCTTCTGTTGTTAGCACCTTGTGCGCTCTTACAGGTAGAAAAACTATAATTTTAAGTATGCCGATTAGGCAAATTAAGTCACAACATGACTTAAGTTTAAAACATGGGGAATGGCTTTCATCTAAATTTAACAATATTGAGTTTAATTTAGTGGAGCTAGAAAAAATATTTAATTCTTTTAAGGAAACTCTTAGCAAATTTAATAATGAACATGGATTGGCTAATTCAAGAGCCCGACTAAGAATGGCCACTTTGTACCAAGCTGCTGCAGCAAATTCTGGAATAGTTGTTGGAACAGGAAATAAAGTAGAAGATTTTGGAGTTGGTTTTTACACGAAATATGGCGATGGCGGAGTAGACATATCTCCAATAGCTGATTGCACAAAAACTCAAGTTTGGGAAATGGGCAAATATTTGGGATTGTCAAAAGATATCATTAATGCAGAGCCAACAGACGGTTTATGGGAAGATGGAAGATCAGATGTTAAGCAACTAGGTATGACTTATGAAGATTTAGAAAAAGCGATGGAAAATAATAATGATCCAAATTATAAAAAATACTTAAAAATCAGAGAAAAAAATATTCATAAAATGAATCCAATACCAGTATGTAAATTTAATAATGAAAAATCTTAAAATTACAAACACACTCACTAGAACTAAAGAATTGTTTAAACCAATTAATTATAAAAACATAACCATGTATGTTTGTGGCCCCACAGTTTATGACGAACCCCATGTAGGAAATGCTCGTTCACTAGTTGTTTTTGATCTTTTATTTAGAGTTCTAAAAAAAGTTTATGGAGAAACCAATGTTACTTATGTAAGAAATATTACAGATATAGATGATAAAATTATAGACACTGCTAAAGAAAAAAATTTACCCATAGACAACATAACCAAAGAGGTAACAAAACAGTTTCATTCTGCTTGTAAAAATCTTAACTGTTTGAATCCTACAGTTGAGCCTAAAGCGACAGAACATGTTGATGAAATGATTAAAATGACAGATTCATTAATAAAAAAAGGTTTTGCATATACTAACAAAGGACATGTTTATTTTAAAATATCTTCATTTAAAAATTACGGAAAACTATCTAATAAAAATTTAGATGAGTTAAAAGCAGGATCAAGAGTAGAAGTTTCGAGTTTTAAAAAAAATCCTTTGGACTTTGTTCTTTGGAAACCCTCGGAAGAAAATGATCCTAGCTGGGATTCGCCCTGGGGAAAGGGGCGTCCTGGATGGCACTTAGAATGCTCTGTCATGAGTGAAAAATATTTAGGGAAAAAATTTGATATTCATGGAGGCGGGTTAGATTTAGTTTTTCCCCATCATGAAAATGAGATAGCACAATCATGTTCTAATAACTCTATTGAAAGAATGGCTAATTTCTGGGTACATAACGGTTTTTTAACTATGGACAAAGAAAAAATGTCAAAATCTCAAGGAAATATAGTCAGTATTAGTAGTGCAGTGAAAAATTATAATGGTCAGATTATAAGACTTGCTCTTTTAAGCTCTCATTACAAACAACCTCTTGATTGGAATAAAGAATTATTAGAAAACCAAAGAAACACGCTTGATAAATGGTATTCTTTATATGAAGAAAAATCTGACACCAAAGAAATGCCCGAGTGCTTTGAATGTTTGCTAGATGATCTTAATACACCAGAATATATTTCAAAATTACACGAACTATACAACGCAGCTTTGAAGGGTGATAATAAAAAAAAAGACTCTTTTAATAATGCTTGTCGCCTTATTGGTATTTTTAATGAAGACAAGAACAATTGGGAAAAATATAAGAGAAAATCTATAAAAGTTTCAGAAACATTTATTATAAAAAAAATTAATGAAAGACTTCAAGCTAGAAAAAACGGAGATTTTAAGTTGGCAGATAAAATAAGAGATGAATTGCTTAAAGAAGGGGTTTTAATTGAAGATAAAAAAGATAAAACAGAATGGAAATATAAATGAGCAAAGACAAATTATATATTTTTGACACTACCCTTAGGGATGGGGCACAGACTGAGGGTGTAGATTTTTCGGTCAACGATAAAAATAAAATTGCTCAAATTTTATCTAAAATTGGAGTCGATTACGTAGAAGGCGGATGGCCTGGGGCCAATCCAGTAGATACAGAATTTTTTGATAATTCTCCTGATCTAGGTAGCACAAAATTCACAGCTTTTGGAATGACTAAGAAAAATGGTGTAAGCGCTGATAACGACCCTAACTTATCTCCCTTAGTAAATGCTAATTGCAAAACCGTTTGCGTAGTAGGAAAAACATGGGATTTTCAAGTGAAAATTGCCTTAGGAATTAAAAATGACGAAAACCTTAAAAATATTAAAGAGACCGCAAAACATTTTATAAAGAATAAAAAAGAATTTTTGTTTGACGCAGAACATTTTTTTGATGGATATAAAAATAATCCAACCTATGCATTAGATTGTTTAAAACAAGCTTATGATGAAGGAGCAAGATGGCTGGTGCTTTGTGATACTAACGGAGGAACTTTACCAAACGAAGTAAGTGAAATAGTACATGAAGTTTCAAAAATTATTCCAGGAAAAAATTTAGGTATTCATGCTCATAACGATACTGAGAATGCTGTGAGCAATTCTCTTGCAGCGGTTTTAGCTGGGGCAAGACAAGTTCAAGGAACGATTAACGGACTTGGAGAACGATGTGGAAATGCAAATTTGATGTCAATAATTCCTACTTTATTTTTAAAAAAGGCTTTTAGTGAAAAATATGAATTGAATATAAAAAAAGAAAAGCTTTTATCTTTAACAGAGTGCTCAAGATTTTTAGATGAAGTTCTAAACAGAAAACCAAATAAAAATATGGCCTATGTAGGTGCTTCCGCTTTTTCACATAAGGGCGGTTTGCACGTTTCAGCAGTTAAAAAAAATCCTAAAACTTATGAACATATAGATCCTAAATTAGTAGGAAACCATAGAAATATAATCGTTTCAAATCAGGCAGGTAGAGCAAATATTTTATCTAGGCTTGAAAATTATGGAGTAAAGATAGATCCAAAAGATTCAAAAATACAAAAAATTTTAGACGAAGTAAAAGATAGAGAATTTAGTGGTTATTCTTATGATGGTGCCGATGCTTCTTTCGAACTGCTTGCAAATAAATTACTTGGAAAGTTACCTGAGTATCTTAAAGTTAAAAGTTATAATGTTAATGTTAAAAAATCTGATGATATTAAGACTACAGCAGAGGTTACCTTCTTGATTGACAATAAAGAGATAAAATGTTCAGGGTTGGGAAATGGTCCTGTAAATGCTTTAGATAACGCAATTAGATCTAATTTTAAAAGAGTTGAAAAATATTATAAATATTTTTCCGATCTAAAGCTTTTAGATTACAAAGTAAGAATATTAAACACAGGAACTGGTGCAACTACTCGTGTTTTAATCGAGAGTACAGATAAAACTGGAAAAAGCTGGTTTACAATTGGAGTTTCACAAAACATAATTGAGGCATCTTTTAAGGCTTTGATTGATAGTTTAGAATACAAACTTTTTAAAGAGAAAGCTCCAGCTAATATAAATGAAAAATAAGTTTGGTTTTGTACTTATAAGACCTCAGCTAGGTCAAAATATAGGTTCTTGTGCTCGAGCATTAAAAAATTTTGGTTTTTCTAAATTAAGCATAGTAAACCCCAGAGACGGATGGCCTAATTATAAGGCTCGTATGACTTCGGTAGGTGCATACGATATGTTAAAAAAGGTAAAAGTTTATAAAAATACTATAGATTCAATAAAAAATTTCGATTTAGTATTTTCTACAACAGCAAGAAAAAGAAATATTAACAAAAAAAATATTTCTATATCTACTTTCATTAAAACAATAAATCTAAAAAAAAATCTTAATATTGGTATATTATTTGGTCCCGAGGCATCAGGCTTATCTAATGAAGATTTGTCTTATTCAAATGCAATAATTCAGATACCTACGTCTAAGAATTTTAGTTCTATGAACCTTTCTCACTCCATGACAATTATTTGTTATGAAATATTTCGTTCAATCCATGCAGCTAAATTTAAAAAGGAGAAAAAGACTCTTAAAATTTCATCAAAAAAAACGATATATAGACTTCTTAAACATTTAACAAATCTTTTAGATAAAAAAAATTTTTTTAGTCCGAAGGAAAAAAAAGAAGCCATGATGTTGAATATAAATAATTTATTTTACAGATTTGAACCAAACGATAAGGAAGTGAGGATTTTAGCTAGTATTATTAGCAGCTTAAGCAAAAAAAACAGAAAGCATAATTGACAATCACCCTACAAAGATTATAAACACTGTTCAATAAACATGACAAAAAGACTGAAATCAAAACATAAGGTTGATAGAAGACTAAAAGTTAATCTGTGGGGTAGACCTAAAAGTCCATTTAATAGTAGAGCTTACCCGCCTGGTCAACACGGGCAAGGTCGAAAAGGCAAACCCACTGATTACGGAATTCAATTAAATGCAAAACAAAAATTAAAATCTTATTATGGAAATATAAATGAAAGACAGTTTCGTAACATTTACAGAAAAGCTCTTGCGAAAAGAGGAGACACCACTGAGAATTTGGTTGCGCTTTTAGAAAGTAGACTGGATACTGTTGTATACAGAGGAAAGTTTGCGCCGACAGTTTTTTCAGCTAGACAGTTAATTAATCATGGTCATATAAAGGTTAACAAAAAAAAAGTGAATATTTCAAGCTACTCAGTTAAAGAGTCTGATGTTATTGAAGTAAAGGAAAAATCAAAAAAATTAAATATTATTGAGGGGTCGCTTTCAAGCAAAGAAAGGGATGTACCAGAGTATATCCAAGTAGATGATAAAAATAAGTCTGTTAAGCTTGTAAGAGTTCCAAAATTTGCCGAAGTTCCCTATCCTGTTATTATGGAACCTAGTTTAGTAATCGAATATTATTCTAGATAAGTTTAAATTAAAGATTTTTCTTCAAATAGCTTTTTAAGATCACCTTTTTCAAACATTTCTTTCACAATATCACAGCCTCCTATAAATTCTCCTTTTACGTAGAGTTGAGGAATGGTTGGCCAGTCACTATAATCTTTAATTCCTTGTCTTAAATTTTGATTTTCCAAAACATTAATACCTTTAAAATTAACTTTAAGATGTTTTAGAAGATTTGATACCGCCATTGAAAAACCGCACTGAGGAGAATCTGGAGTGCCTTTCATAAAAAGGCAGACATCATTTTTTTCTATTATATCTTTAATCTCATCTTTCATATTCATAGTTTATTTTCCTTCAGTTGTAATTGATAATGCATGTAACTCATTTCCCATTTTTCCCTTTAAAGACTTATAAATTAATTTATGTTGTTCAACTTTCGATTTTCCGTTAAATATTTTAGAAGATATTTTTGCAGAATAATGATTATTATCTCCCATTAAATCTTTAATTTCAATAGTGGCATCAGGTATAGAATCTTTTATCAAATTTTTAATTTCTTCTGCAGACAAGGCCATCAGTAGTTATAATACCATTTATTATTAATATTAAATAGATCTTTAATATTTATTTTTAATTCTCCAGGTAGTTCAAAGTCATTTTTCTGTGTAAAACCTATTATTTCTTGAAAAATATTGTTATCTCTAAATAATTTTTCAACTTTCTTCAGATCGTTTTTTCTTATTTCTATTAAATATCTTCCTTGATCTTCTCCATAAAAATATTCAAACAAATTTTTGAGCTTTTTAGGTTTTTCTATTTTTACACCATGACCTGAACCTACACACATTTCAGCCAGAGCTACTATGGCACCTCCTGACGATACGTCATGCGCTGACCTAACAAAATCATTTTTTATAAGTTCCAAAATAAATTCTCCATTATTTTTTTCATTTAATAGATTAATTTCTGGAGGAGGTCCTTCGTTTATAGAGTATATTTCTTCAAAAAATATGCTTTGGTATAAGTGTCCAAAAGTTTTTCCTACTAACAGGATTGGATTTCCCTCGTCTTTTATTGTGTGATTTATTTTTTTATTTAATTTGGAGATTAATCCAACCCCACCAATAACTGGAGTAGGATGTATATTTTTTTTATTTGTTCCGTTATAAAAAGAAACATTTCCAGAGACCACTGGATAATTTAGATATTCACATGCCTCTTTAATACCTAGAACAGACTCAGCAAACTCTCCCATAATTTCAGGGTTTTCAGGATTACCAAAATTTAAACAGTTTGTAATAGCTATGGGTTTTGCCCCAACTGAAATTAAATTCCTCCAACTTTCACAAACGATTTGTTTTCCACCAGTTTCTGGGTGAGATTTACAATAATTAGCTGAAGAATCAACTGTTACAGCAATAGCTTTTTCCTTGCCGTGTATTTTTATAATTGCTGCATCCCCACCTGATCTTTGCATTGTGTCACACATAACCATCTGGTCGTACTGTTCTGTTATCCAGTTTTTATTTGCTTGATTAGAAGAGGAAATAATTCTTAAAAAACTTTCTTCAAATTTAATTTTTTTTAGATCTTTAATGTTTATTTTCTTTTCAGATATTTTAATTTTATTCCATTTCCTGTCGTATTGTGGGGCTTTTGAGGACAAAGCATCTATAGGTATATCAGCTACTGTTTCTTTTTTGTAATTTAGTTTAAGTTTTTTTGTATTCGTTGTTTTTCCAATAACAACAAAATCAAGATCCCATTTATCAAAAATTTTTTTTGCAAAATTTTCTTTATTTTCATCAAGAATAATAAGCATTCTTTCCTGACTTTCTGAAAGCATAATCTCATATGGACTCATTTTTTCTTCTCTACAAGGAACTTTATCTAAATTTATATCTATACCTAAGTCACCCTTAAACGCCATCTCCACACTAGAAGAAGTAAGCCCTGCTGCGCCCATATCTTGAATGGAAATTATTGAATTGTCTTTCATTAGTTCAAGGCATGCTTCCATTAATAGTTTTTCTGTAAAAGGATCTCCAACTTGGACTGTTGGTTTCTTTTGTTCAGAATTTTCATCAAATTCTGCTGAGGCCATGGAAGCCCCATGAATTCCATCACGACCTGTTTTTGACCCAACATATACAACAGATTTTCCGACGCCTTTGGCTTTTGAATAAAAAATTCTATCTTTTCTTACATGTCCTACTGCCATTGCATTTACCAGTATATTTTCATTGTAAGTACTATTAAATTTTGTTTCACCGGCGACAGTTGGTATCCCTATACAGTTACCATAACCTCCAATTCCTGAAACAACACCATGTAAAAGGTTTCTGGTTTTTTTATTATCAGAAGATCCGAAGTGAATTGAATTTAACAATGCAATGGGTCTCGCCCCCATAGTAAATACATCTCTTAAAATCCCCCCCACACCAGTAGCGGCACCTTGATACGGCTCAATAAAAGATGGGTGGTTATGGCTTTCGATTTTAAAAACTATCGCGTCTCCATCTCCAATATCTACTATTCCCGCGTTTTCACCCGGTCCTTGTATTACATTTTGATTTTTTGTAGGTAGTTTTTTTAAATGAATTTTTGAAGATTTGTATGAACAATGTTCATTCCACATTGCAGAAAAAACACCAAGCTCTAGTAAATTTGGTTCTCTCTTAAGAAGTTTTTTGATTTTAGAATATTCCTCTAGTTTAAGACCGTGTTCCTCAACAACTTGATTAGTTATTTTCATTTAATTGAGCAAACTTGAAAAAAGATTAATACCATCATTGCCTGAAATTGATTTTTCAATCATTCGCTCAGGATGGGGCATCATTCCTAAAATATTTTTATTTTCATTAAAGATTCCAGCTATATTTTTTAAAGATCCATTGGGATTTGAGTCTTCATTTATTTTACCCTTTTCATCACAGTATTTAAATGCAATTAGATTCTTATCTTCTAATTCTTTTATGTGTTCAGAGTTGGTAAAATAGTTTCCTTCATTATGAGCAATATTTAGCTTAATTATTTGTTCAGTCTTATATTTATTACAAAACCTGTTATCATTTGTAATAACTTTAATAAAAACATCTTTAGATAAAAATTTAAGATTTTTATTTCTTAATAGAGTGCCTTTTAAAAGACCAGTTTCAATCAAGATTTGGAATCCGTTGCAAACACCTAGTACCAAACATCCGCTGTTAGCTGCCTTGATTACTTCGTTAATAATATTTGATTTTGCTGCAATAGCTCCAGATCTTAAGTAGTCTCCATAGGAAAAACCCCCAGGAATTACAATTAAATCTGATTTAGGTAACTCAGAGTCCTTGTGCCAAACCATTTTATTTTTGAACTGTAATTTTTCTAAAGCTACAGCAATGTCCCTATCACAATTAGACCCAGGAAATACAACAACAGATGAATTCATTATTAAAGTTTAGATATTTTAAAATCTTCTATAATTAAATTTACTAATAATTTTTTACACATTTCATCGACTTTGTCTTTGGCCTTATTTTCATCGCTTTCTTTTATCTCGATCTCAAAATATTTTCCTTGGCGAAGTTCTTTGAGGGTTTTCATCCCCATATTTTGCAAGGTTTGCTGAACAACTTTACCTTGGGGGTCTAGCACATCTTTTTTCAAAGTGACTGTTACTGAAAATTTCAATTTATTTTTTTTTGAATTTTACTGATGTGGGTTTGCCAAACTTAACCTCACTTATGTTAGTTTCTTCTGGCATTATACCCAACCTTCTTGCAACCTCTTGATATGCCTGAATAATGTTTCCAAGATCTTTCCTAAACCTATCTTTGTCTAGTTTCCTTTCACTTTTTACATCCCAAAGCCTACAAGTATCTGGGCTTATTTCATCGGCAAGAATGATTTCCTTCTTATCTTTTTCCCAAACTCTTCCAAATTCTAATTTAAAGTCTACAAGCTTTATTCCTACACCCCTAAACATACCCGACATAAAATCATTAATTCTAAAAGTCATTTCTTCAATAATTTCAAGTTCCTCTTTTGTTGCCCAATTGAAAGCAAGGATATGTTCTTTAGCAACAAGAGGATCTCCTAATTCATCATTTTTGTAAGAAAACTCTAATAATGGTTTCTCTAAAATTGTTCCATCAGCTATTCCAAGTCTTTTAGTCAAAGAACCTGTTGCAATATTTCTTATTATAACCTCTACTGGGATAATCTCTACAAGCTTCACCAGCTGTTCACGCATATTTAATCTTTTTATTAAATGAGTTTTTATGCCTGCTTGATTTAAATTTTGCAAAATATGCTCAGATATACGATTGTTAAGGACACCTTTACCTTCTACATTAGCTTTCTTTAAATTATTAAAAGCGGTTGCATCATCTTTGAAATGCTGAATCACTAAACCTTTTTCTTTGGTTTCATAGATAATTTTTGCTTTACCTTCGTATAGTTTTTTCCCTTTATTCATATGAAATTATTTTTTTAAACTTCTTTTGAAAATTATATTAATTCGCTTGGTATGATAACTAAAATTAAATAGTTTTTTTAATTTATTAACAGGTATTTTTTTATTAATTTTATTATCATTTGCTATATTTTCATAAAATGAGGATTTATTATTCCAAGAACGCATAGCATTTTTCTGGACTAATTTATAAGCTTCCTCTCTTGAGAAGCCTAGAACCGTTAATTCTATCAAGACTCTCTGAGAAAAAAACAAACCTTTAGTTAAGTTTAGATTTTTTTTCATGTTTTTTGGATAAATATTTAGATTTTTTATAATTTCATTCAATCGATTTAAGGCAAAATCTAAAGCAATTGTTGAGTCTGGTCCAATATTTCTCTCAACACTAGAGTGAGAAATATCTCTTTCGTGCCAAAGGGCCACATTCTCCAAGGCTGGCACAACGGCAGATCGTATTAATCTAGCTAAGCCTGTTAAATTTTCACTCAGAATTGGATTCTTTTTGTGAGGCATAGCTGATGAGCCTTTTTGTTTTTTTCCAAAGTATTCTTCAACTTCCGAAACCTCTGTTCTCTGCAAATGTCTTATTTCAGTAGCAAATCTTTCTACTGAGCTTGCAATAATAGCTAGAGTAGAAAAAAATTGAGCATGTCTATCTCGAGGAATTACTTGAGTTGATACAGGCTCTATATTAAGTTTCAATTTTTTTGCAACATGAGATTCTATTCTAGGATCTATATTTGCAAATGTTCCAACAGCGCCAGAGATTGCGCAAGTTGAAATTTCTTTTATAGAATTTTCTAATCTTTTTTTGTTTCTCAGAAATTCTTGATAGAATGTTAGCATTTTTAAACCAAATGTAATTGGTTCAGCATGAATTCCATGACTTCTTCCTATACACAAAGTAAATTTATGTCTAATTGCTTGTTTTTTTATAGATAACAATAAAGAATCTATATCTTTTAGTAAAATTTCCCCTGCTTGTTTTAATTGCAAGTTAAAACAAGTGTCTAAAACATCAGAAGAAGTCATACCTTTATGTAAATATCTAGCTTCCTTTCCAGCCTTTTCAGTTATAGATGTTAAAAAGGCAATTACATCATGCTTTACATTTTTTTCTATATCTTGAATTCTTTTTACGTTTATTCTTCCCTTTGATTTTACTTTTTTTGTAACCCCTTTTGGGATAATTTTTAATTTTTCCATTGCCTCTGCAGCAGCTAACTCAATTTTTAGCCATAAGGTATATTTATTTTTTTCTTCCCAAATATCTTTAAGCTCTTTCCTAGAGTATCTATCAATCATGATTTATATGGAGGAAAATTCAAACCTTTTTTAGATAAGGTAAAAATTTCGTATCCGTCATTTGTTATACCTACAGTGTGTTCAAATTGTGCTGACAGTTTTTTGTCTTTAGTTACAGCGGTCCAGCCATCATTTAAAAGCTTTGTTTGATAAGCTCCCTCATTTATCATTGGTTCTACAGTAAATATCATCCCTGCTTTAAGTTTTGAGCCTGTTCCTTTTTCTCCATAATGAAGGATGTTTGGTTCTTTGTGAAATTTTTTTCCTATACCATGTCCGCAAAAATCTCTAACAACAGAAAATCCGTTTCTTTCTACATAATTTTGTATTGTTGACCCTATGTCTCCTAAATGAATATTCTTATTTAAAATTTCTATTGCTTTCATCATTGCTTTGTATGTGGTTTCAACAAGTTTTTTTGCTTTTATGGAAACATCTCCAACATAAAACATTCTACTAGTGTCTCCATGCCAACCATCTTTGTATGCTGTTACATCAACATTAATTATATCTCCTTCATTTAGAATCTTATCTCCTGGAATTCCATGACAAATAATATGGTTAGCGGATGTACAACATGATTTAGGGAATCCTCTGTAAAACAAAGGAGCTGAATAGGCTCCATTGTCATTTATGAATTCATAACATGTAGAATCAATTTTACTGGTACTAATTCCTGGTTTAATAATTTTTAAAACCTCATCCAGAGCTTCTGCAGCTACTGAACCTGCTATTCTGGTTTTTTCAAACGATTCTTGAATCTCTTCGCTCATTGATTTTTAATTTAATTTGTTTATTAAGTTTTATTCCTTTTGAAGAAAATTTACAATCATAGCAAAGCACTTTAATATTATTTTTTGTCGTTTCTTTGAAAGTCTTAAAATATTCAGGGTCAATATCTGAAGCAATACCAAAAGATTCGCAGTTTTCTACTTGAACTAAAAACATCAAATAACTATCGTATCCTTGATTATTTGCAATTACTAAATTTTCAAGATGTTTTTTTCCTCTACTTGTCACTGAATCCGGAAATTCTGCGTGGCCATTTTTTCTACTAAGCGTTACACTTTTTACCTCAAGAAATGCTTTTTTATCACTTTTAGTATTAGTTAACAAAAAATCGAATCTAGTATTAGTGCCAAATTTTTTTTCAGGCCTGATTAGATTGTATTGTTCTAAGTTTTTGATTAATTTTTTTTCTAAAGACTCATATATTATTTTATTAGTTATATGGGTATTAATACAAAATTTAGAATTATTTACTTCAATAATTTGCAGAGTGTATTTTAACTTTCTATTTTCATTATTAGACATTGTAATCCATACAGGATTTCCTTTACCAAGAAGATTAAGCATAGATCCAGGATTTGGACAATGAGCTGTTATTATTTTATTTTTTACTTTTACATCTACGAAAAAACGTTTGTATCTTTTTATTAAAACACCTGGTATTAATTCATTTTCAAAATTCATATATA